>SDGW01000201.1_pt1 | contig 45311 bp, 55 predicted proteins | sample 2873831 | NCBI WGS metagenome assembly SDGW01 (sample SAMN08132700, study PRJNA421101) | hypersaline lake metagenome | isolation source: celular fraction 0.22 microns magnesium sulfate-rich crust from ephemeral... | place: Spain: Penahueca Lagoon, Toledo | collected 2011-07 | reverse complement strand
ACGACGACCTCGCGCGTTGGGCCCGTCGCCTGTTGGCGACGCGCCGTCGGACGAACCGCGTCCGACGAGCCGTGCGCTCACGTCCGTTCGAGCAGACGCCCGCACGCGCCGCGTAGAAAACGCAGTCTCGCAGAGCGTTCTCTAACCACTCAAATATTTCCGAAAGAAATGCATAGGGTAGTTTGACCAGTATTTTCATTTCTCCCGTCCGACGACGACAGTCGGGCCGCGCTACGATTTCGGCGTGCGAGACGTAAACGAGAGCCACTGCCGACCCGCCGCGAGTGACGAAAATCCGGGCGTCACTCCCGACAGTTGGCAATCCTTAAGGCCGCGTCCCGGCTACTCGGCCACAGAATGAAAGTAGTCGTCTCCATCGGCGGGAGCGTCCTCGCGCCGGACCTCGGGTCCGAACGAGTGCGCGCTCACGCCGACGTGATCGAGGACCTCGCCGCCGAAGGCTGTACTATCGGGACCGTCGTCGGCGGCGGCGGCGTCGCCCGCGAGTACATCGGCGCGGCGCGGGATTTGGGAGCCAACGAGATCGAACTCGACGACATCGGCATCGACGTGACGCGACTGAACGCGCGACTCCTCATCGCGGCGCTGTCCGAGCAGGCCGTGCCGAGTCCGCCCGAGGACTACGAGACCGCCGGCGCGGCGATGCACCGAGGAGACATCGCGGTCATGGGCGGGGTCACGCCGGGCCAGACCACCGACGCGGTGAGCGCGGCGCTGGCCGAGTACACCAACGCCGACCTGCTGGTCTACGCGACCAGCGTCCCCGGCGTGTTCAGCGACGACCCCAACGAGACCGACGACGCCCAGAAGTACGACGAACTCACCGGCGGGGAGCTCGTGGACGTCATCGCCGGACTGGAGATGAACGCCGGGAGTTCCGCCCCCGTGGACATTCTGGCGGCGAAACTCATCGAGCGGTCGGGCGTGCGCACCATCGTCCTCGACGGCACGGACCCCGAACGTATCGCCGACGCGGTGCGCTACGGCGAACACGAGGGCACCGACGTACTGCCCGAGGGTGCCGACGACCAGATGACCTACTGGGTCCAAGACGAGTCATGAGCGACGAGCCAGCCGACGAGGAGACCGAATCGGCGGCCGACCGCCCGCGGGAGATGCACCCCGACGACGACCCCTACGTCCTGCAAGGCCCCCAACCGCACGCCTTCTGGGCCGAGTCGGTCGCCGAGAGGATTCTGGACCGCGACCCCGACGAACCGATAGTCATCAAGGGCGGCATCTCTCCCTCCGGCGTCCCGCACCTCGGAAACATGAACGAAATCGTCCGGGGCTACTTCGTCGCCGAAGCCCTCCGCGACCGGGGGTACGAGGTCCGGCAGGTGTTCACCGCCGACGACCGCGACCCGCTCCGCAAGCTCCCCCGGAAGCTGGCCGACTTGGACGGCAACATCGTGGAGCTGGGCGACGTGAACGCCGGGGCCTTGGGCCGCAACCTCGGCAAGCCGTACACCGACATTCCCGACCCCTTCGGGTGCTGTGACTCCTACGGCGAACACTTCTCGAACCTCATCGAGCGGAGCGCGGAGCTACTGGGCATCCCCGTCGAGATGGTCTCGAACACCGACCTCTACGAGGAGGGGGAGTTCGAGGAGCTGACCCGCTATCTGCTGGACAACCGAGAGACGGCCCGCGAGGTCCTCTCGCACTACCAAGACAAGGTGGACGACGAGTACGTCCCGTTCAATCCCATCTGCGAGGAGTGTGGCAAGATAACCGAGACCGTCACCGCGGTCCACCCCGACGAGGGCACCGTCGAGTACGTCTGTACCGACATGGAGGCGGGCGACCGGACCATCGAGGGCTGTGGCCACGAGGGCACCGCGACGTTCCGCGAGGGCAAACTCCCGTGGCGCTTCGAGTGGCCCGGCCAGTGGCAGGTGCTGGGCGTGGACCACGAACCGTTCGGCAAGGACCACGCCGAAGGCTCGTGGCCCAGCGGGTCCGACGTAGCGCGCAACGTCCTCGACGTCGAACCGCCGGTCCCGATGGCCTACGAGTGGTTCACGCTCGACGGCGAGGCGTTTTCGTCCTCCTCGGGCCACGTCATCATGGTCCAAGACGTTCTGGAGATGATCGAACCCGAGGTCCTCCGGTACTTCTTCACCAAGGACCCGAGCAAGGCGCGGGACTTCAGCGTCGAACACTTCGACCTCCTCGTGGACGACTTCGACGCGTTCGAGCGCACTTACTACGCCGAGAAGCGCAACGGAGACTCAGACGGAAGCGACGGTGATTCGGCCACCGGTGACGCGACCGACACGGATGTGACCGACGCCGACGAGAAGGCCGCCGAAATCGCGACGGCCGCCTACCCGCCGACGATTCGGCCGACGCTGGCGGCCCGCTTCGACGTCGATGGCGAGCCGGTTCCGGCTCCCGAGGAGAACAGCGTCCCCGTCACCGACGGCGACCGGCGCGCGCAACTCGACGCGCTGGCCGACGAGCGGTTCGGCGAGCGCGTCCGCCTGCCGTACACCTTCGCCGCGGTGCTGGGCATGACCGACGACCCGGCCCTCCGGGAGGACATCGCCCGCCGCGAGGGCCACGTCCCCGACGACGCGCCCGAGTGGGTCACCGAGTTCGCGCTCTCGCGGGTCGCTCGCGCCCGCGAGTGGGCACGGCGAACCGGAAACGAGTTCGACTACGAACTCAAGCGCGCCGAGATGCCCGCAGTGGACCTCGACTCGGAAACCGAGGCGGCGCTGGACGAACTCGCGGACTTCGTGGCGAGCCACGACGACCCCGACGAGATTCAGGGCGAAATCTACGAGACCGCCAAGCGCCACGACATCCCGATTGGCGACTTTTTCTCGGTGGGCTACCGCCTCTTTTTCGACGACGAACAGGGACCGAAGCTCGGTCCGTTCCTCGCGAAACTGGACGACGAGTTCGTCGTCTCCCGACTCCGTAGAGACGAGTAGCGACCCCCTAGTCGCTCTTCAGGGCCACCATAACAAAGTGGCCAGCACTCCTTTCCCCGAGCAGAGAGTCGGGCGGCATCGTTAAGCCCGCACCGACCCAAGGAGTTAGTATGGCAATAATCGAACTCAACCTCGAGAAACCCGCACTGAAGCGCGTCGAATCCGTCGAAGACGAACAGGTCGAAGACAGAGAGATTACCGCCGAGGTCGACACCGACGAGGCTGCCGACCTCGCGGACAGCGAGACCGACGTCGAGGTCGAGACCGAGACCGACGACGACGAGAGCGGAAGTCGCATCGGCAAGTACGTCCGTAGGCTCGTCGTTATCACCGGCGTCGTCGCGGGTATCCTGACCGCACGGAAGTTCCGCCAGCGTCGGAAGTCCGGCAGCGAACAGCAGGACCTCGAAGAGGACTGGCAGACCGCCGAGTAGTCGCCGCGCCTCCGCTATTCCGGCCGAGTCGGCGCGTTCCCAAACGCCTTTGACCGCCGCGTCCTTTCTTTCGCGTGATGAACGACACGCTCTTGTGGATCGCCGTCGGTCTCGCGGTCTACTGGTTCGGGATGCTGTATCTCGACTCGCAGGGGTGGTTGCCGTCGTACATCGGTCTCCAAGGGCCGATTCTGACCATCCACACCAAGCGGGGCCGCCGGCTTCTGACCCGCCTCGCCAAGCCCAAACGGCTCTGGCGAGCGTGGGGGAACTTCGGACTCGGCATCACGCTGGTCGTGATGCTCGGGTCGTTTCTGCTGTTCGCGCTCCAAGCGTTGCTGGTCGTCCAGAACCCGCCGGAACCGACCGCGATCTCCCAACCGCAGAACGTTCTGGTCATCCCCGGCGTCAACGACTTCCTGCCGCTGTCGGTCGCCCCCGAGATACTCTTCGGTCTCCTCGTCGGTCTCGTCGTCCACGAGGGCGGCCACGGCCTGATGTGTCGCGTCGAGGACATCGACATCGAGTCGATGGGCATCGCGATGCTGGCGGTGATTCCGATGGGTGCGTTCGTCGAACCCGACGAACAGAACCGGCGGGAGGCCGACCGCGGGAGCCAGAGTCGGATGTTCGCCGCGGGCGTGACGAACAACTTCGCCATCACGCTCGTCGCGTTCGCGCTGCTGTTCGGGCCGGTGATGGGCTCTATCGCGGTCGCGCCCGGCGCGCCGGTCGGCGACACGTTCCCGAACTCGGCGGCGGCCGACGCCGGTCTCGAAGGAGGCGACCGCATCGTCGCGGTCAACGGCACCGAGGTCCAAGACAACGCCGCGTTAAGCGCCGCGCTCGGCAACGTCACGACCACCGACGTGTCCGTCACGGTCGTCCGGGACGACTCGCGGACGACGACGACCGTAGAGCGTCGGCTCCTCGTCACGCAGATAGCCAAGACCTCGCCGTTCAACGACGAGATGGACACCGGGTGGACGGTGACGGCCGTCAACGGCACGAGCGTCGCCACCGACGCGGCGCTGGCGAGCGAACTCGCCGACCGACCGATGGCCACCTTCAGCGCCGAGAACGAGAGCGCCGAGACGACGTTCACCGCCCCGGTCGGCGCGCTCGTCACGGTCCAACCGGACGGGCCGGCCCCGAACGTCTCGAACCTCTCGACCCGCGATTCGTTCGTCGTCACCGCCATCGACGGCCAACGCGTCGCCAACGGGAGCCAGTTCTCGGCGGTTCTCTCGAACTTCGAGCCCGGACGGACCGTCACCGTGAGTGCCTTCTCGAAGCAAGGCGACGAGTACGACCGTCGCACCTTCGAGCTGACGCTCGCGGGTGACGAAGACGACGTGGAGGCCGGACTCGTCGCGGCTCCGGGCGTCTCCGGGCTCATAACCGCCGACTTCGGGGTTCAGCTCTACCCGGCAGACGGGTTCCACAACATCCTCTCGGGCGGCGTGCAGTTGCTGGGCGGCACCGACGCGGGTCCCATCGTCTCGTTCTTCACCAGTATCGGCGGGGCGCTCGTCTTGCCGCTGGCTACCCAGTCGTTCAACGCGGCCTACAACTTCGCCGGATTCGTCGGCATGAACACCAACTTCTACGTCGTGGACGGTCCGCTGGCGGCGTTCGGCGGCGGCGTCTTCATGCTGGCGAACGTCCTGTTCTGGATCGGCTGGATTAACATCAACCTCGGGTTCTTTAACTGCATCCCGGCGTTCCCGCTCGACGGCGGCCACATCCTGCGGACGAGCGCGGAGGCGGTCGTCTCTCGACTCCCCGTCGAGGGGAGCTACCGGCTGACGAAGGTCGTGACGGTCACGGTGGGACTGGCGATGGCCTCCTCGCTCGTCATCTCCATCTTCGGACCGCAACTGCTCGCGTGAGCGGCGTCTACCCTAAGAATCGACGCGGCCGCTCCGAGCTCACTCGTCGTCCAGCCCCATCCGCTCGGCGAACTCCTCGGGCGTGTCCGCGATGCGCTCGAACTCGCCGAAGTCCCGCTCGTAGTGGCGGATGAGCTGTTCGACTATCCACGCGCTGAAGTCCTCGTCGAATCGCCACTCGTCGGCCCGGTCCTCGACCTGAAACCGCTCGTCGGTCGAGAACGCCGCGAAGACGTGGTAGAACCCCAAGATGACGTCCGCGAAGTCCCGCGCCTTTCCGCCGGTCTCGTCGCGCTTCTCGGCCAACTCGTCGCGGCCGTCGTCGGTCAACTCGAAGTACTTGCGGTCGGGTTCGTCCTCGCGCTCGATGCGCTCGGCCCACCCTTTCTCCTCGAACTTGTAGAGGATGGGGTAGACCGACCCGTAGGACGGTTCCCAGTGGCCACCGCTGATAGACCGAATCTCTTTGAGAATCTCGTAGCCGTAGCGAGGTTTCTCGTCCAGCAGTTCGAGCACGAGATACGCGATGAGGCCTTTCGGGGGGCCGCTCTTCCGCATTGCCCGTAGTTCAGACCGTATTTTTGAAAGGCTTTCGGTCGGGGAAATCCGAGGACGAGGCCGACGAGCACGACTCAAAAACCTATTACCGTCCGGGTACCGAGATGGAGACGTGACCAGAGAACCTCCAGCGACCAACGAAGGGTGGTACGCGCTTCACGACTTCCGAACCATCGACTGGGACGCGTGGCGCGACGCCCCCCAGCGCGAGCGGGAGGCCGCGCTCGACGCTGGCGTCTCGTTCCTGCGCGACCGCGTGGACGTGACCGACGCCGACGAGGGCTCCTCGGCGGTGTTCTCGATGCTCGGCCACAAGGCCGACCTCCTCGTGCTTCACTTCCGGCCGACGATGGCCGACCTCGACACGGCCGAACGCGCCTTCGAGGAGACCGCGTTCGCCGAGTACACCGACCAGACGACCTCCTACGTCTCGGTGACGGAGGTCGGCGGCTACACGTCCGAGGAGATGACTAAGGAGCCGTCGGAAATCGAGGACACGGGGCTGGCCCGCTACGCGGAGAGCAAACTCTACCCCGACGTTCCGGACAGCGAGTTCGTCTGTTTCTACCCGATGGACAAGCGCCGCGCGCCGGGCGAGAACTGGTACGACCTGCCGTTCGACGAGCGCGCCGAGATGATGGACACCCACGGCGAAATCGGCAAGACCTACGCCGGACAGGTCAAGCAGATCATCACCGGCTCCATCGGCTTCGACGACTACGAGTGGGGCGTGGACCTGTTCAGCAACGACCCGAACCACATCAAGGACCTGCTGTACGAACTCCGGTTCGACGAGAGCAGTTCCAAGTACGCCGAGTTCGGCCCGTTCTACTTCGGTCGCCAGTTCCCGCCCGAGGACCTGCCCGCGTTCATGGCGGGCGAGGAGGTCCCGGCCGACGAGAGCGGCGACGAGTCGGGCCACCCGCACGGCGAGGGCCACGGTGACGGCGAGGGCCACCACGGCGGCGAGTCGGGCGGCCACCACGGAGAAGATGGCGGCCATCACGGCGGCGACTCCGGTGGACACCACGGCGACGACGCCGACGGCGCGGACGACGGCGACATCCGCGGCGAACTCGAAGACCTCGACATCTACGCGGGCCAGCCACACGGCGAGGACGTGTACGCGATGGTCCTCTACTCGGAGGCCGACCCCGACGAGCTGTTCGAGGAGGTAGACGGTCTGCGGGGCAACTTCGAGCACTACGACACCCACGTCAAGACCGCGGTGTATCAGGCCAACGAGAAGTCCGACCGCGACCGCTCGGCGGTCGTGAGCATCTGGGAGACCCAGAGCGCGGCCGACACCGCGGGCGGGTTCCTCGCGGACCTGCCGGGAATCGTCGCTCGCGCCGGCGAGGAGAGCGGCTTCGGCACGATGGGGATGTTCTACACCGTCAAGCCCGAACACCGCGAGGACTTCGTGGAGAAGTTCGACACCGTGGGCGGCCTACTCGACGACATGGACGGCCACCTCGAAACCGACCTGCTGGCCAACCACGAGGACGAAAACGACATGTTCATCGCCAGCCAGTGGGAGTCCAAAGAGGACGCCATGTCGTTCTTCCGGAGCGACGCCTTCTCGAACACCGTCGATTGGGGCCGGGACGTGCTTGCCGACCGGCCGCGACACGTCTTCTTGGCCTGAGCAGTCCGTCTCTCTCTCTCAGCTCTCCTCTCCGTCTCTCGGGTTAGTCGCTCGTGTCGGACGTTCGGACTCCAAACGCCGGCCTCACGCTGGTTTCTGCACTCCCCGCCGCAACCAAAACCCCCATCACCTTACGAGGACAACTGGCGGTAAGTGACGACGGAGGACCTTGTATGACCAAACGACACGTGACCCTCCCGGACGAGATGGAGGACTCTCTCGAAGCGTTTCTCGCGGACGTAGACCGGCGACTCTCGAACGCCGGCCCCGACGAACCGGAACAGACCTGCGAGATAGTCGAGGAGGTGCTGGTGGACCTCCACGGCGACCGGGAGGCCTACGACCGCTGGCAGGACGGCGAGGAGGTCTCGCCTGCCGAGCGGGTGCGCCTCCAGAGCTACGACCCGTGTAACGCGACGCTCGAAAGCGAGTACTACGCCGAGAAGGACGAACGGCAGTTCGAGCAGTCCAAGCATCTCCAGTGGCTCTGGCGGCAGTTCGACGCCACGCCGATGGCCGACAACGTGGAGTTCGCGCTCCGGTTCCGCGCGATGCTCGCCGACCACCTCTTCGCCGACTGCGGCGAGGACTGTCGGTTCTTCAAGGGTATCACGTTCACCTACGGCCACAACATCACGGTCGGGGACAACGTGGTGGTCCACGACGACGTGCATCTGGACGACCGCGGCGAGTTGACGATCGGCGACCGCGTCTCCATCTCGGACTCGGCGCACGTCTACACCCACGACCACGACGTGGTAGACCAGACGCAAGTCGAGAACTACCGGACCGTCATCGCCGACGACGCCCGCGTGACCTACGACTCGATGATTCGGGCGGGCGTCCGGGTCGGCGAGAACTCGATAGTCGGCGCGAAGTCCATCGTCCAGCGCGACGTGCCCGACCACCACGTCGTGGTCGGCCAACCCGCAAAGAGCGTCAAAATCAAGCCCGGCTGGGAGGACGTCGCCCAGCCGGTGGACGCGGAGGTGACCTCCGAGAAGGAGGCCCGCCACATCGACGACCGGATTCCCGACGACATCGAGGTCTTCGACGAGTTCCAGCGCGACCTGAATCCGCCCGGCGACGAGTAGTCTCACCGTCCGAACGCGGGGCTCTCCGCGAACGTAGATTTCGACTCCGGGTCCCCGAAACGCAACCGCATGTTTAATATGAGATGGTAGTTAGGTGGTAACGAATGGGGCTATTCGGCGTCGGGTGGCAGTACCTCGGATACGTACTCGCGTACGGGTTCGCCACGCTCGGCTGTGGCGTCGCCCTCCTGCGAGCCCGGCACGTCGCGGACGCCGACACGCGACGCGGACTGCTGGCGCTCCTCGTCAGTAGCGGCGGCTGGGCCGGACTGGAACTCGCCTTCCTCTTGGCTCCGAGCCGACCGGCCCAGTACGTCGCGTACCTCCTCAGCCTCGTCGTCGGGCTGACCACCGTCGGGGCGTGGCTGTACTTCTGTTCGGCGTACACCGGACGGTCGTTCCACAGGAGCGTCGGCTACCGCCGGGCAGCCGCGGCGGTCTACTTGTTCATCGTCGCCGTGAAAGTTACGAACCCGCTTCACGGACTCTACTTCACCACCGCGGTCGCGACGACGCCGTTCCCGCACCTGTCGATTCACCACCAGACGTTTCACTGGGTCGTTTCGGGGCTCTCCTACGCCCTCGTCGCGGTCGGGTTCTTCATGCTCTACGAGCTGTTCCTCGAAGCCGACTACGACACGCGGCCGCTCGGCGTCGTCGTCGCGACGACCGGTCTCCCCGTCGCGTTCGACATCGTGGGGTTCGCGACTCCGGCTCTCGTCGACATCAACTACGAACCGCTGGGAGTCGCCGTCTTCGCGCTCGGCGTGCTGTACGTCTTCGAGGACCGATTCCTCGCGGTTCAACTCACCGACGGCGTCGACGCGGCCGTCGTGTATCTCGACGACGACGAGCGCGTCCAGGACTACAACGAAGGCGCTCGGAGCCTGTTCCCGGCCCTCGACGGCGCGACCGGCGAACGACTGGCGGCCGTCCTCCCAGACCTCGCCGCGCGGGTCGGAACTCCCGACGCCGACACTGACGCCGACGCCGATACCGACGCCGTGTTGGAGCGCCGAGGAGAGGGCGGGACCAGATACTACCTCGTCAGCGACACCGCGTTCGCGCTCGGGCAGGCCGACATCGGGCGGATGGTCGTGGTCAGCGACGTGACCGAGACCGAACGCCGCCGCCGGGAGCTAGAGCGCCAGAACGAACAGCTCGAAGGCTTCGCCGCGGCCATCAGACACGAACTGCTCAACACCCTCCAAATCGTCGGCGGTCGGGTCGGACTGGCCGGTCGCCAGCTCGAAGACGGCGACCTGCAAGACGCGCGCGAGTCGTTGCGGGTCGCCTCGCGGGCGTCCGACCGCATGACGACCATCGTCGGCGACCTCTCGGACCTCGCGCGACACGGCCAGACCCTCGAAGAGACGAGCCTCCTCGACTTCACGACGGTCGTGAACGCCGGATGGAGGGCGGCCGCCACCGACGACCTCGCGCTCTCCGTCGAGGGCCGCGGCGCGCTACGGGGCGAAGAATCCCGACTGGAAGACCTCTTCGAGAGCGCCTTCTCCTTCGCGGCCCACAACGGCGCGTCCGAGGTGACGGTTCGCCTCCGCGAGGACGGCTTCGTCGTCAGCGACGACGGCGAGCCGCCGCCGGACGACGACACCGAGGCGTTCTTCGAGTACGGCGTCTCGGCACCCGACTCGGAGGCGGGCATGGCGCTCCCGAACGTCAGGACGCTCGCGCGCGTCCACGGCTGGGAGGTCGAAATCGACGCCGAGTACCGCGAGGGCGTCCGCCTCGTCGTCTCCGGCGTCGCCGTCGAGCGCGAGCGGACTCAGCTCGCGTGACCGACCCGTCTCGCCGCCTTCGATAGTTTTGTCACCCCGAGTCGCCACCGTCCGGACGTGTCACTCGTCTCTGCGCTCGGAACCGCCATCCTTCCGGTCCTGTCGGTCGCGGCGGTCGGCTTCCTCCTCGGGAAAGTGCGCGACGTGGACGTGGACGCGCTCGGGACCATCACCATCTACGTCCTGACGCCCGCGCTCATCTTCCACAGCCTCGCCACCTCCGATATCTCGGGTGGGCTGGCCGCGAGGCTGATACTGGCCGTCGGGGTCTTCACGGTCGCGATGGTCCTGTTGGCGGAGGCCGTCGGTCGCTCGCTGGGCGAGTCCGAACCCGCGCTGGGCGCGCTGGTCCTGTCGTCGTCGTTCCCGAACGCGGGCAACTACGGGATTCCGCTCTCGGCGTTCGCGTTCGGCGCGGTCGGGCGCTCGACGGCGGTGCTGTTCATCGCGGGCCAGTCGATTCTGATGTACACCGTCGGCGTCTATCTGGCCTCGCGCGGCGAGGGGACCGACCTCCGCGGGGCCGCCAGCGAGGTGTTTCGCCTGCCGCTGGTCTACGCCGTCGCCGCGGCGTGGCTGGCCCGTTGGCTCGGGGCGGTCCCGGCCGGAGACACCGCGGCGATGGAGACGCTGAAACTGGTCGGCGACGCCTCGATTCCGGTGATGTTGCTGATGCTCGGCATCCAACTCGCCAACACCCAGCACGGCGCGGCCATCTCGCGGGTCGGCGTCTCGAACGCGCTCAAACTCGTGGTCGCGCCCGTCGTCGGCGTCGGGGTCGCGCTACTGCTCGGTCTCGGGACGAATCCCCAAGTCGCGCGCGTCTTCGTCTTGGAGTGTGCGATGCCCGCCGCGGTCACGCCGCTCATCCTGACCATCGAGTACGATTCGGGCGGCGACGGACTGTCAGGCCCGGAGTACGTGAGCACCGCTATCTTCGTGAGTACCATCGCCAGCGTGGTGACGCTGACGGCTCTCATCGCGTTACTGCAGACCGGGATGCTGATTTGATTCTCCTCGCGCTCGGAAACCGACCGCGAGCTACTGGTACCGACCGCGACCCTCGACTTCCCGGAGGCGGTCGAGGACCTCCTCGTCGCCGACCTCGGCGTAGGTCTCCTCGAAGGTCGCCCGGAGCGACTCGGCGTCGTCGGCGGTCCCGGCGAGGCTCTGGGCGAAGACGTGACAGTCCATCGCGTAGTCCTCGGCGTCGTCGGTGTTGTAACCCAGTCCGAAGTCGATGAGGTACGTGCGGTCGGGACCGACCCTGACGTTGCGCGTCGTGGGGTCGCCGTGGACGACCCCCGCGCCGTGAATCGCCGCGAGATGACGGGCCACGTCGCGCACGCGCTCGGCGGTGAGTGCTTCGCGTAAATCGGCCTCGCCGACGCGCTCGAAGACGAGGAGGCCCTCCTCCGGGTCCACGTCGTAGACCACGGGGGTCGGGACCCCGGCCCTGCGCGCCTCGCTGGTCAGTCGCGCTTCGAGGACCGTCCGGTCGCGCCGGAGTCGCGCGTCGAGGTCGGGATGTCGGTAGCTCTTGGGCAGGCGGCGCTTCGTGACGCGCTCGTCGCCGATTTCGACGGTCGCTTCCGCGCCCTGCAGTTCGCTCTCCTCGTCGCGCCGGACCGCGACCGACTCGCTATCGCTCCTCCAACTGACCGGCACTTCGTCGGGCCGGAAGTTCGGGTCCACCGCCGACTCATCGATTGGGAGGGTGTCGCCCGCGCGGACCATCTCCGCGCCCAGGACCGCAATCATCCCGGCGTTGTCCCGGAGGAAGCGCGGGTCGGGCGCGTAGAACTCCGCGCCGCGCTGGTCGCACATCTCCCGCAACATCTCCCGCAGGCGGGCGTTCTGCCCGACGCCGCCTCCGAGGACGAGTTCGTCGCTCCCCGTCAGCGAGAGCGCGCGCTCGGCGACTTCCGTGAGCATGGCGAAGACGTTCTCCTGCAAGGCGTAGCAGACGTCTTCGACCGCCGCGCCGTCGTCGTACGCGTCTTTCGCGGCGCTCATGATGCCCGAAAACGAGAAGTCCATCCCCTTGACGACGTAGGGCAACTCGGTGTACTCGCCGTCTTCGGCGGCCTCCTCTACTTTCGGCCCGCCGGGGTGGGACCACCCGACGTGGCGCGTGAACTTGTCGATGGCGTTGCCGACGCCGGTGTCCATCGTCTCGCCGAGGACGCGGTACCGACCGTTCCGGTAGCCGAGTACGTGGGCGTTCGCGCCCGAGGCGTTCAGACAGACCGGCGAGTCGAACCCCGACTGCTGGCGGCCGATCTCCAGATGCGCGACCATGTGGTTGACGCCGACGAGGGGCACGTCGAGTGTCTGGGCCAGCGCGCGCGCCGCGGTGCCGACCGTCCGCAGGCACGGGCCGAGACCGGGACCGCGCGAGAACGCGACGGCGTCTATCGGTCCGTCGGCTCGGTTGAGCGCCGTCTCGACGACGGCCGGAATCGCGTCGCTCATGTGTTCGGCCGCCTCGCGAGGGTGGATGCCGCCGCTCTCGGGCTGGTAGGCGTCGGTCTCGATAAAAACTGAGTCGGTGTCGTCGCTGGCGTCAGCGTCGTAGACGCCGTCAGAAGCGAGTTCTGACGAGCCTTCACTCGCTTCGCTCGTGAAGACGGCCGCGCTGGCCGCCCACGCCGTGCCCTCGATGCCGAGGACGCGCATCTGGCTTACTTCCACTCGGTGTAACCACAGCGACCGCAGTGGAGGCGGTCGTCGTGGTCGGCGAGGAACGCGTCGCCACACCGGGTACACTGCTGTTTGTCGGTCGTGCCGTCGTCGTTGTAGTACTCGTTTCGTGCCATTATTCGGCCTCCTCCGCCTCGACTTCGGCGTCGGCGTCCGCGGCGATCTTGTTGCGTTCGAGCATGTAGTCCTGCTCGACGTCGCGGGCGTGTTCGGGACTGTCGTAGACCTTCGCGTAGCCGACGGTCTTGCGCATCCCGAACTTGGTGTTCATCTCGTGGACGACGACCTCGCTCGAATCCTTGTCGAGCTTCGCCGCGAGGCTGTCGCGGACCGACAGGCGCGAGGGGGTCGCTTCGTCGTGGACGATCTGGAACCGCACTTCGGACCGGTGGAGCATGGGATTCTGCTCCTCGGAGAGGATTTCGACTTCCATGTGTATCGCTCAGTTACTCACTACTTGGCCACGTAGCCTGTAAAAGGATTACGAACGACGCTACGACCTTTTCCAGCGGTCGAAATTCGCCACTGACGAATTTCGTCCCTTGCAAAGCTCGACCAAAAACACTGCGTCACCCCCTCAGCCACGGCTCGCTTCGCTCGGCGAGGCTTCGAGGGTCCGCTCGCTCACGTTCGCTCGCTCGCGGTAGGCTATCGGTGTTCGACGGCGAGGAGTCTCTCAGTACCGGAGGTCGCTCGGCGGTTTGACCACGACCTCCGTCTCGGGTTCGTCCTCGGCTTCGGTGACGACGTGAGCGACCGACTCCTTGTTCTCCGGGAGGTCACGGTCTCGCTCGGCGACGACCAACACGAACGTCCGCCGGAGGTCCGGCACCTTCTTGCGATACTTCCGGAGTTGTGTGAGCAGACGTTCCCGGCTACTGTAACTCCCCGCGAGTTTGACCTCGATTACGTACTGGCGGTCGTGGCGCTCGTGGGAGACGAGCAAATCGACGCGACTGCGCCCGAATTTGGCCTCTTGTTCGATGTCGTACGGCCGGTCGGCGAGTCGATACCGGAGTCCCTGAAACACCTCCGAACAGATCCACCCCTCTCGAACCGAACTGCTCTTTTTGTGCCCGGCGTTCGGCGAAATCTCGACCTCGTTCAAGACGTGACGGATGCGCGCGGTCACTCGCTGTGGCCCGTCGTCGAGTTCCGTGCGAATCGTCTCGACGAGGGCTTCGTAGCTACACGCTCGTTCGTCCATCGACCGTTTGAGCGAGCGTCGGATTCGTTCCACGAACGCCGCCTTGTCGCCGTCGTACTCGGTCACGCGCGGACAGTGTTCGCGTCGGACTGTCCTGAGTTCGGCGACGGTGAGACTCCGAAGTATCTGTTTCAACGCCCCGGCTCGCGGCATACTCGTCGCTACCTCGGTACTCCGGAATAAACGCACCGACACGAACTCCGTGTCGTCGCCAGCTACGCCGCGTCTAAAATCTCGAACAGTGCGTCCGTATCGCCGTCCATCCTGCTCAGGAGGTCGCGCATCTCAGCCTTCGCGTCGTCGGTCACGTCGGCCAGCACCATCCCCTCGTCGGGTTGGCCGTAGACGACGCTCGCGCCGAGGGGCGCGGCCACGATTGCCGGGAGCGTGACGAGGTCCTCCTCGCCCTCGACCACGAGGAGCGTCGGCTCGGGGTCCACGATAGCTTCCCGGAGGGCGTCGACAAGCTCGCGGGAGATGGCTCCGGCGGGGTTCTCGACGCGGACCTCGCGGGTCTCGCCGCCGAGTCTGGCGACGCCCTCGGCTACGCGGTCCTCGACTTCCTCGCGCTTCGTCAGGCCGTCCACGACGGCGACGTCCGGGACGACCCCGGCGCGTTCGAAATGGTAGGTCACGACGTCGCCGACGGCGACGAGCGGGTCGCCCGCTTCGGCCAGCAGGCGCTCGGCGTCGGTGAAAAGCGGTCCCATCGGCTCCTTGAGTCGTCCGCGCATCTCGGCGGGCAACGTGACGAGAACGTGGCTCACGGTCGCTGGCGTCCTACCGGACCTTCAGTGCGTACTTGCCCGGCTTGGTCACTTCCATCTCTTCTGCGATCTGGCTCTCGTCGGGATGCGAGATGATGACGTAGCCAGCCCAGTCCTCGGTGAGACTGGTCGAGCCACAGATGGGACAGGTGTCCTCGTCGGGTTCGACCACGGCGTGGCATTCGCGACAGGCGAGGCGGTCACCGGCCATCGTTACTCACTCTCGGTGGTCGCTTGTCGTTTCTCGCGCTCTTCTTTCAGCCAGCCGTGCTTGCCGAGGCCGACCTGCTTGGCCGTCAGCCCGATCTTGCTCTCGCGGGGATTGCGCTCGTCGATGCTCTTGGTGACGATGCGCGTCCGCACCGAGTCGCCGACGCCGAGCGTGCGGTTCGACTCGCGGGAGGCGAGCATCTGACCCTCCTCGTCGTAGGCGAGGTACTCGTCGGAGATCTGTGAGACGTGGAGCAGGCCGTCTACCGGCCCGATGCCGACGAAGGCACCGAAGTTGACCACTTCCACTATCTCTCCGTCCACCACTTCCTGCATCTGTGGGTCGAAGGTGACCGCGTCGAACTCCGCTTCGTAGTAGACGCCCGGTCGGTTCGGAAGCACCGCACCGTCGCCGATGTCGTGAACGTTCACGACGCTGACGACGCTCCCGACGTCTTCGTCCATTCGACCCTCCAACTTGTCCTGCAGGAGCTTCTTCACTAGGTTCGGCGTCACGTCCGCGAGGTGTTCTGGGGGGACCTCGACCGTATCCTTGAGTCTGACCCGTTTGTACATGCTAAGGTTTGCTGATTGCGAGTTTGTTCCGGCCCCTTATATGAATTACCGGTGCGCCCGCGTCGAGCAGACGCTCCTTGAGGGGGCCGTCGTTCGTGACGACGTAGTCGAACTCGGGGGCGAGTTCGACCAACACGTCGTCTGCGTACGATGCTTCGTGTTCGACGACTCGACACCGCTCGGTCGCCAAGTCCGCGCCGACGCTGGCCGCGACGGCCTCCTCGCTCGCGCCGTCCGAGAGCTTCGAGAGTTCTTCGCAGACCGCGCGCGGCACGACGCACTCGAAGTCGCCTACGAGACGCTCTATCTCCTCGAAGACCCGCACGTCGCGTTCGACTGGCATCATGAGCGCGCTGGTGTCCATGGCGACCGTGACGACCATCTATCCGGTGAGGGTGCCGACCCCGATGAGCCGCCAGCGAGCGCCGATGCGGCGGTTGATGGCTATCTGGGCACCTTCGGGCGCGCAGACGGGTCGCTTCAGCGTGACCTCACACTCGCCCTCGCGGGCGCTGGTCACGGAACCGACCGTCGTCGCGGTGCCGATGGTGAGCATCAGCGGTTCGCCGGTCGAGATGTCGTCGATGTCCTGGTCGTCGAGGCCGACGAGGCGTTCGAGCAGGTCCACTTCCATCGTGAACTGCTCCCACGTCGGCGGGAGCGTGCCGGGTGTCCCGGCGACCTGTCCCGCCAGCGCGTCGCCCTTCGTCAGGCTCGGGTCGAGTCCCGTGCCGACGCCCAGCAGTCCGCCGGGCGTCACTTCCTCGACCGTCTCGCCGCCCGCTTGCAGCGAGCGCACGTCGGTCTGGATGGACTCCCAGCGGGTCTGGCCGCCCTCCTCGACCTCGCGGCCGGGGCGAAGCTCGATTTCGTCGCCGTTCGTCAGCTTCCCTTCGACCAGACTACCGCCCAGCACGCCGCCGACGAGACCGTCCCACTCGGTGCCGGGGCGGTTGATGTCGAAACTCCGGGCGACGTGCATCCGCGGGTCGGCGTCCGGGTCGCGCTCGGGCGTCGGAATCTCCTCTTCGACCGCCTGAATCAGGAGGTCGATGTTGACCTCCTGCTGGGCCGAGATGGGGACGACCGGCGCGTCTTCGGCGACGGTGCCCTCCACGAACTCCTGAATCTGCTCGTAGTTGCGCTCGGCCTGCTCGCGGTCTACGAGGTCGATCTTGTTCTGGGCGACGACGATGTTGTCGATACCGATGATGTCCAGCGCCATCAGGTGCTCCTCGGTCTGGGCCTGCGGGACGGGGTCGGTCGCCGAGACGACCAGCACCGCGCCGTCCATGATGGCCGCGCCCGAGAGCATCGTCGCCATCAGCGTCTCGTGGCCCGGTGCGTCAACGAACGAGACGGTCCGGAGCGGCTCGCTCTCGCTGCCGTCGGGGCACGTCTCGTCTACCGTGTATCGCTCTGGCTCGTCGAGGTCCGGACACTGCCGGAACGTGGCGTCTGCGTACCCGAGCCGGATGGAGATGCCACGCTTCATCTCCTCGGAGTGTTGGTCGGTCCATTCGCCGGAAAGCGCCTGCACGAGCGTCGTCTTTCCGTGGTCTACGTGACCGACCAGTCCGATGTTCACCTCCGGTTGGGCGTAATTTCCTGTCAAAGTTGACCTCCTGAAGTAATTCTACTGGAAGATTCGCCCCGAACGAGTGATAAACCTACTGTTCTCGGTCCGTCCCGAGCGCGACGCTGAGACCCGTGGCGTCCGTTCGCACGCGTTCGCGCTGTCGATTTTTCGCCCCACTCTGCCTCGGAACTCCCCGATTCACTCCGGTAGACCGCGAGTCTGTCGGCGGTACACGTCGTAGAGGACGCCCATCGAGATGAGAAAACCCGCGACGACGATGAGGCTGTCCTCTCGGTCACCGAATAGGCTGGTCGGCTTCGGGACTGCGGTCTCCGCTCGGCGGCGTGGTCGGTCTTCGAGGGCCATGCTGTTTGCCGAGAGACAACGTGCGCCAGCATACGGATTTCGGCCACGGTAGAATGGTAGGGTAAGTTACAAAAATACAGTTACGGCAACACTTTAGCGGTTCGCCGACACAACTCCTCGTCATGAGCGGAACAACCGGGCCGAACGCGGACCTCGACGCCGAGGAGTCCACCATTCGGGACTGCGAGGAGTGCGTGGCCCCGGCCGAGGCGTTCTCGGTCATCGCCAACGAGACGCGGCTGTCGATTCTGGAGGCGCTCTGGCAGGCACCCGACCGGCCGGTGAGCTTCTCGGAGCTACGACGCGAGGTCGGAATGCGAGACAGCGCGCAGTTCAACTACCACCTGAAGAAGCTGACCGACCACTTCGTCGTCCAGACCGAGGAGGGCTACGACTTCCGGCAGGCCGGGAAGAAAGTCGTCCGGTCGATTCTGGCGGGGTCGTTCAACGAGCATCCCGAGATGGGGCCGTTCGAGGCCGAGGGGACCTGCGCCGAGTGCGGGTCGAACTTGCAGGCCTACTACGACGACGAGATGCTGGCCATCGAATGCACCGGGTGCGCCAAGAACCACGGCCAGTACCCCTTCCCGCCGGGCGGCCTGAACGACCGCACCCGCGAGGAGATACTGGACGCGTTCAACCAGCGCGTGCGCCACCTCCACTGTCTCGCCGCCGACGGGGTCTGCCCGGAGTGCAATGGCAAGATGACCACGACCGTCACCCGCGACACCGAGGACTACCTCGGACTGGAGGTCCGCGTGGACCACGAGTGCCAGCAGTGTCGCCACCAACTCTACTCGGCGGTGGGACTCTCGCTGCTCGACCAGTCCGACGTCGTGACCTTCCACCGCGAACACGGCGTGGACCTCTGCACGACGCCCTACTGGGACCTCGCGTGGTGCGTCAGCGACCAACACACCACCGTCCTCTCGGAGGACCCGTGGAAGCTACGCGTCGAGATTCCGCTGGACGACGAGGTTCTGTCGGTGACGCTCGACGGCGATCTCACGCCGCTGGAAATCGAACGGACCTGTGAGTCGGCTTCAGCGGAGGACGGCGCACAGGCGATTTCGGACTGAGACATCTCGTCATTTTCTTGAGCATTATTACTATTTCCTTGACAAACTTATTTATTTCTCCCATCCGACTCTGGCTCGCGCTCGGTGCCACAGCCGCCAGCGAGCGCCCGGCCGACCAAACCACCGGCAAACGCTCGACTGGCCAACTGCCAGCAGACGCTCGACTGAGAAACCGACGTGGGCGGGGGCTTCAAGAGGTGTTCCTCGCGACAGTCCTGCGGTTCGCACTCACGGTCACGTCAAGACGAAGCGACTGGGCGGGGCTTCGAGAAGACGAAACCACGTCAGCTCTGACGTTCGCGCTGTAACTCTACGTTCCGAGAGCGTCGTCGAGAACGAACTCGAAAAGCCCTACCAGAACCAACAGACCGGCTAACACTCCACTCTCCACGACCCCGTACTGCATCGGATACACGCTCAGCGCCAGCCACAGAACCGCGCCGACCGCCGCGATGACCGCCGAGAGCAGGAGGTCCTCGTCGCGCGCCATGTCCGACGGTTCTCCGCCATCCGACAAGTATCTTTACCCCCTCGTCGCGTTCTGTGTTTCTCGACCGACCTCACTCCTCGCGCTCGGCCAACCAGTCGGCGAACTTCGCCAGGGCCCGGCCCCGGTCCTCGACGTACGAGGAGTACGGGCCGGGGAACCCGCCGAGCGCGTCCACGAACAGGCCGGCGTCGTCCACGACCACGGGGTCCTCGCCGCCGGTCTCCTCGAAGGCCTCCTTCGCCCCGGCGACCGCTATTTCCGCGAGGTCGCCGCTCTGGATTTCGGTGTAGTCGTAGTTGACCTGCTCCACGTCGTCGGTGAGGTACTCGCGGGCCTCGCGGACCTTTCCCTCGTTGCTCGTCACGAATCTGATGGTCATGTGGGTGGACTCCTCGCCGTTGGTTCCGGGTCGGACTGCGGGGCGGTTATGGGTGTTGGTTCGCGTGTCGAGGACGGGAATACTCCTCGACGGCAGACTGTACCGCGACAGCAGACTGCACAGCGACCGGAAACCGCACTGTCGCCGACGCCACGGAGTTACCGCGTCCGCACGGCACAGCACTGCAACCGCGCCCCGTGCCTCCCCCGCGAGCGCACTCGGCCGCGCAGAACCGCAAGCGCGGCCGAGTGTGCGGCGCGTCCTGTAGTTAGTGTCACGGAGCGTTCGCCGGTAATTTGCATCACGGAGCGTTCGCCAGTAGTTTGCGTCACGGAGCGTCCGTGGTCTGCGTCGCTGAGCGCGCTCCCCAAGCGACGAATCCGAGAGTTCGACCGCGGAACGTGTCACTCCGTGCCGTTCGGGCCGACGACAGTTCGGAAATCGCAACCCCTTACCGCTCCCGGCGACTGCCATCGACTATGAGTACGATTCGGGTCGCGTGGGGGACCGGCACCGGACCGACCGAGATGTCCTCCTACGACGCGGCCTTGGCGGACGCCAACCTCCACAACTTCAATCTCGTGGCGGTCTCGTCGGTGATTCCCGCCGACACCGAGGTCGAGGAGGTCGACGTGGCCCCGGACCTCGGTCCCGCGGGCGAGCGCCTGACGGTCGTGCAGGCCCGCGCGACCTGCGTCGGTCCCGGCCGCGTCTCGGCCGGACTGGGGTGGAGCACGAGCGAAGACGGCCCCGGCCTGTTCTACGAGGCCGCCGACGAGACCGACCCCGAGGAGGTCGCCGAGCGCGTCCGGACCGGTCTCGCGGCGGGCCGCGAGTTGCGCGACTGGGCGTTCACCGACGAGCGAATCCGGACCGCCGACGTCCGCGCCGAACCCGGCACCTTCGCCACCGCGGTCGTCGTCGCGGCCTACGGCGAGAGCGAGCCGATCTGCTGACTCCTCGTCGCGACCGTGTCACAGCCTGCCGAAGCCGAGAGCTTTTAAAGGGTCGGGTCCTAACGTACCTTCGTCAGACCGATGAACGGAAACACCCCCTACGCGGGCGTCCCCGGGAAGACGCAGGCAGGCCACCGCGCGGAGACCGACGTGCCCGACCTCTCCCCCGAGCAGAAGGAGTCGCTCCGCGACAGTATCACGTCTATCGCCAGCCAGACCCGCGAGTTCCTCCCCGACGAGTACGTCGTCGGGTCGAAGGTCGCCGACGACGGGAGCGGACCGCAGGCCCAAGTCTCGGTCCAACCGCCGGTCGGCCACCCCGTGAGCGCGGGCTTCCAACCCGACCTCGAGGACTTCGACGGCGACGACCTCGTGACCCACGAGGAGGCCGAGGTCGCCCGTGGACTCGCGGCCAGCGCGGCCATGCAGGTCAAGCAGATGATGGGCGACAACATCACGCCGACCGCGCGATAAGCAGAGTTCGCAGACCGCGATTCACTGCTTTCCTTCGTCTAGTCCCGACCGACGCTCTCAAGGCGACGATTCGCCGACGTTTCTGCCGACGCGCTCGCTTCCACCGACGCTCTCGTTTCCGAGACGTCCGCGTCCGCGCGGTCCGCGCCGCGTCGGCGGGTCTCGGAACAGCAGGTGGCCGAGTACCAGCGCCGAAACCAACGCGCCCGCCGACACGCCGATTCGGACCGGGAGCGCCGACAGCTCGCCAGCCAGCAGACCGACAAGTAGCGGAAGCGGAAGAACCGCGAGTGCGAGGTCGTAGTGAGAGACGTTCGGTACTCCGGCGTTACCACTGCGTAGTAGGTTTCGCCCGAGCATGAAATCACCTTCCGTTACGACAATACGGCCGGATATGACTAAAAATTATTGGTCGGTGGTAACCCCGAGAGCGGCGGTCGCGGCCGTCGCGGCCGATGCCTTCAGGAACCGTCGTCGCGTCGTATCGCGTTCGGTCATCGCTCCACTCGGCGCTGATAGACGGTCGCTACGTCACTGACCGGTCCCGTTTTCGAGATTCAGACCGTTCAAAACCGCAGTAGAGAAGCTATCGAGGAGAAAATACGGCGTGATAGTGTTGTTTTAACGGCAGTAGCGGCCGGAGAAGAGCGGTGAATAAACAATGACAATTCCGTCCTTTATTTAAAATTTCAACATCTACAGTATACTGTTCGAATGTTGGGGGAAAGTCTCGAACTCGGCGACCGGAGTACGCGGTCGGAGAGCCGGAGAAAACGTCGACTCCTCTCGACGCGAGCGGCTACTTGCCCCAGAAGGGGTCGCGCTTGCGCTGTTTGTCGAGGTACATCTGGAGGGCTTCGAGTTCGTCCACCGGGATGTCGTCGGCCAGTTCCTGTTCGAGAATCTTGGCGTGCTTCTCGGGGACCTCTATCCAGAGTTCGTCGCCCTCCTCTATCTGGCGGCCGACCGTCGGTCCGTCGATGGCGACGCTGACTCGGTTGCCGCTCCGGGCCTCGTCTACGTCCTCGCCCTGCTCTTGAATCCCTTTCAACTGTCCGACCCGCGTCGGGTCGTTGCCGTCGAACTTCACGACGTTGCTGTTCTTCTTGACGGTGCCCGAGAGAATCTCGACGCCGACCACCGCGGGGTCGTTCTGCCGGAAGGTGTGGTCCTGTAGAATCTGGAACCGCGAGGGGCGGGTGATGTTGTCGAGGACGGTCTCCTGCTGGGCGCGCTCCAGTTCCTCGACGTACTCCTCGTACTCCTCGATGAGTCGGTAGATGACGCCGCTCTCGAACAGTTTCACGTCGCTCTCCTCGGCCTCGCGCTCGGCGTCGGCCAGCACGTCCACGTTGAACGCGAGGATGGTCTTGTGCTTGTCCTCGTTGGCGGTCGAGGCGACGCTGATGTCGCGCGGAGCCACGTCGCCGACTTCGGCGCGCATGATGGGAATCTCGGCCTCGTCCATCGCGTTGGCGATGGCCTCCAGACTTCCGAGAGTGTCGGCCTTGACGACGACGCCCTGCTCTTGGGTCTCGACCTCGATTTCGGAGAGTTCGGCCCGCACCTCCGCGATGACCTCCTCGATGTCGCGGTCCCGGACGACGCGAACCGGCGCGCCCGCCATCGCCCTGTCGAGTTCCGGCGCGGCGATTTTGACCCCGGACGCGGCCGCTATCTCCTCGACCTTCTCGAAGCGGTCCTCGGTCCGAATCTCGGCGAGCGGTCGCGGTTTCAGGATGGCGCGCACGTCGGTCACGATGGGTTCGTCCATCCCGCCGACGACGATGGTCTCGTCCTCCCGGATGGTGCCGTCGTACAGCACCACGTCGAGGGTCGTTCCGAAGCCTTTCTCCTCTTTGACTTCGAGGACGGTACCAGCGCCCGGTCCCGTCACGTCGATGGCCATATCCTCTTTCATGTACCGCTGGGCCAGTCCCATCAGGACGGTCAACAGGTCGGGAACCCCCTCGCCGGTCTCTGCGCTGACCGGCACGACGCCGATGTTCCCCCGGAAGTCTTGGACGCGCCAGTACATGTCCGCCGAGAAGCCCTCGTCGCTCAACTCCCCGATAATCTCGTAGAGCTTCTCGTCCAGCATCGAACTCGCCCGGTCGCTCTGGGCCTCCTTCGTCTGTTGGATGGGCGCGTCCTCGTTCGGTTTCCACCCCGGTACCGTGTCTATCTTGTTCGCGGCGACGACGAAGGGGGTCTGGGACTGCTTGAGGATGTTGATGGCTTCGAGAGTCTGGGGCTGGAAGCCGTCGTTGACGTCCACGACGAGGATGGCGATGTCGGCCAGCGCGCCGCCGCGCGACCGCAGAGTCGTAAACGAGTGGTGGCCCGGCGTGTCGATAAACAGCAAGCCCGGCAGGTCGAAGTCGCTCGGGTCGATGAGACTCCCGGCGACTTTCGACACGACGTCGAGCGGAATCGCGGTCGCCCCGATGTGCTGGGTGATCGCGCCCGCCTCGCCCTCGATGACGGTCGAACCGCGAATCTTGTCCAGTAGACTGGTCTTGCCGTGGTCTACGTGTCCCAGTACTGCTACGATTGGGGTCCGCAAACCGTGTCCGCCGTCGCGTGTATCAGTGTCAGGCATAAGCTACCACCGGGGAAAGAAGGTCTCTTACTCGTGAAGTACTTCGCACGGCATTTAACTTTTGCGAGCGCGACTCCTCGCCCTCGGCGAGTCCACCGGGAGTTCCCGCCCGACGACTCGACGCGCCGACCGGCGCGCGTCGCTCCTCCCCCTATCCTTTATATAGGAGCGTTCAGTAACCCCCCGTATGTCGGAAATCCTCGCCGAAAACCTCTCGGGGAAAGCCGTCATGGGGTCAGATGGGACAGAACTCGGTATGCTGTACAACATCACCATGGACCTCAAGACGGGCGAACTCGCCGACCTCCTCGTCGAACCGGACGAACAGTTGGACAACACCGCGGTGGCGTTCGACTCCGACGAACAGGGTCGATTCCAAGTCCCCGTGCAACGAGTGCAGGCCGTAAAAGATTACATCGTCGTTCAGCGGTAAATGTACGTTCTAGACGCCTCAGCCTTCATCAACGAGTATCACACGACAGAAGACATCGCGACCATCCCGATGGTCCGCGACGAGCTCGAAGACGAGAGCGCCTATCGCTTCGACGCCATGGAGGGGTCGGGGATGCACATCCATATCCCGCAGGACGGCGCGGTAGAGCGGGTCCAGCGGGCCGCCGAGGAGACCGGCGACTTGGCGGAGCTCTCGACCACCGACGTTCGGCTCGTCGCGGCCGCCTTCGAACTCGACGCCAGACTCGTCACCGACGACTACGCGATGCAGAACGTCGCCGAACACATGGACGTGAGCGTCGAGGTTATCGCCCAAGACGGCATCGCCGAACAGCGCGACTGGAAGTTCCAGTGTCAGGGCTGCGGTCGGGAGTTCGACGAGAACAAAGACCGGTGTCCGATCTGCGGGAGCGAACTCACGCGCAAGAACCCCTCGAACGCCTGACGTCGCTCCTCCGAACGCCGACTTCGTTCTCGCGCGACGCTCTCGGTTCGACGCGCCTACGACGCCAGTGTGGTAGTCACTCGTCTGCTTCTATCTCCTCGAGACCGACCTCGACGAGTTGTTGGAGGACTTCTTGGGTCGTCAGGTCGTACTCGCGGGCCAGCGTCTCGATGCGTTTGGCCCGCTCCCGTTCGAAGTTCACCGAGTACCGACGCTCCATGAACGTTTCAAAAGTGTTTGGAGCTGTTAAAGCTACGTCAGACGGAAGGCGGACGCGAAGCGGACGCCCGGCAGACTTCCGGTGTTCCGGGAGTCCAACGCGCTCTGCGCTCGGTCACACGCCGCCGGTCAGTTCGAGGTACATCGCGCCGAAGACGATGGCGTCGAACGTCCCGTGAATCAACGCCGGGACAGTCACGTTCTCGGTGGCGAGATAGGTCGCACCCAGTATCAGCGAGAGGCCGAGGATGACCGCGAGCGTGCTGGCGAGCGCCGCGACGCTCGTCGCTCCGGCCGCGTACGCCGGGATGTGAGCCAGCGAGAACGCCACGCTCCCGACCAGCACCGCACCCCAACCGCCGAACGTCTCGTAGAGGTCCTTCTGGATGATGTTGCGGTACAGCAACTCCTCGCCGGGACCGATGAGGAGCCACGCTGCCGGAATCATCAACAGGAGGACGGTGGGGTCACCGCCCCTCGCGGTCTGTTCGATGTTGTGGCTCGCGACATCGACGCCGATAGCCGTGAAGACGACGCTCACGAGCATCTGGAGCGCGAGCAGCGCGGCGACGCCACCGACCACGTAGCCCGCGTCGCGCAGAGTGGGCATCCGGAAGTCGAGATACGAGAGGGCCTTGTCGGTCCACTGGAAGTACAGCAGTGCGACCGTCCCGGTTCCGAACCCGAGCGCGACCGCACCGAGCGCGAGTTCCATCGCACTGCCGATTCCGCCGGGAACCAGTCCCGCGGCGATGGTCGCGAGGAGACTCCCCCAAATCGCGATGGCGAACAGTCCGGCGTAGCCGACTGCGAGACTCCAACTGACCGCTTTGGCGGCCTGTCGGAGCGACGAGGGGCCTCCTCGGCCGTCACTCAAACCCGCGGTAGAACGGTCTTCCATACCTCGAAAGAACGGAGTGCCGGGCTAAAATCCCTGTGTTTGGCGACGAGAAACGGCGACGAGTCGGGGCACGACGGCGAGTCGCCGGTCAGGTGCGTCGCGCGAGCGCGACGGCGGCGACCAGCGCGAGGAGCGCGACCGGGACGCCGAATCCGGGCACGCCGGACTCGTTGTCGGCCTGCGTCGTCGTTTCGGTTTCCTCGGTGGTCGTCTCGGTCGGCGCATCCGTCGTCTCGGTCGCCATCGCCGACTCGTTCCGAATCACACCATCGGTCTCGGCGAGCGTTCGACTGCCGTCTCGAACGCTGATTGCGAATTCAGTGCCCGATGCCGCGTCGTCAAAGTCGAACGTCGCGGTCGCAGTACCGTCCTCGGCGACGGTCACGTCATCGGTCTTGAGGAACTCTCCACCGGACTTCGCTTCGATGGTCAGGTTCGTACCTGCACCGGCGTTCGTCTCGATGCCAATCGTCTGGTCGGTCGCCTGCTGAACGACGAGTCGGTCGCCGTCGTGGACGAACGTCACCGACAGCTCGGTGACGACACCGCTTGCTTTCGTGAGCGTCTGTTGTTCGTGGCGAACGACGAGCGATACGTTGGTCCCCGGTTCGACCGAACGAAGGTCGAGACTCAGCGTCGCCGTCCCGTTTTCAGCGACCGTCGCGTCGTACTGGTCGGTGTACATACCGTTCTCGCGCAACACGACCATGAGTTTCGTCCCGGCGGTCGCGTTCGTTCGGATGGTGACGTTCTGCTCGCGGGTCGGAGTGAATTCGAGCCGGTCACCATCGCGGACGACGGTCGCCGTGAGATTTCGGCTCTCGTTCGTCGTGTCGGTCTGTGCGACCGTCACGTCGTTTTGCTGTACTGACTGCGATACGTCGTCTGTCGCCGGAGGAGCACCCGCGGCTACGCTAGCGACGCCCGCGAGGAGGACTACCGCGGCGAGGAGTACCCGCCGGTGGAGGGTCGTGTCGGACATGATACGTTCCCTCGATTGTAGTTAGACGGTTGTCAAAAACGTTCTGTTCTTTTCCCGACCGCGCTTCTCGATAGAAGCGGGCCTACTCGACGGTCAGCGCGGTCTTTTCGGCCACGGCGTCGGCCTCCTCGAAGTCGCCGCCGCCGAGGAGGCCGCGGGCGGCCCGTTTGCCCCACTCGACCGCGGGTTGGGTGAACGTCGAGACATCGGCGAGTTCGCCGTAGAGGACGCAGGCCGCTTCCATGCCGTAGAGGAGTTCGCCGAGGCTCTCCTCGTCCACGCGGTCGATTTCGACCCGGACGTTCGGCTGGCCCGCGGCCGCGAGGCTGGCTTCGGTGGCCTCGAACTCCGCGTCCAGCAGGTCGCCGAGGGTAGAGCCACCGAGATACGAGAGACCTTCGAGATCGGTGGCGGGAATCTCGCGGTCGGTACGCGATTCCGGCCGGACGAGCGTGACCAGCTTGTCGTGGGGACCGGCGCGGTAGAGTTGGAGTTGGGAGTGCTGGTCGGTCGCGCCGAGCGCGCGAGCGGGGGTCTGACCCCGGCCGTCCTTCCCGAGGCTCTCGGCCCACAACTGGGCGAACCACTCGGCGAACGTCTCCAGCGACTCGGCGTAGGGCATCATCGCGTTGACCGCCGCGCCGCGCTCCTCGAGGGCGTAGGAGACCGCGCCGTAGGCGTAGGCTGGCGACTCGTACAGCGACCCCGCGAGCCGGTCGGCCTCGTCGCTCGCTCCTTCCAGAATCGCGTCGATGTCGTGACCCTGAATGGCGGCGCAGGCCAGTCCGACCGTCGAGAGGACCGAGAAGCGGCCGGGCACGCCCTCCGGTACGTCGAGGGCGGGCAGGTCCTCCGTCTCGGCGAGGCGGCGGAGGTTGCCCTCGTCGCCGGTCGTGACGAAGGTCCGCTCGGTCCAATCGACGCCAGCGTCGGCCATCTCGTCGCGGACGACGAGGAAGTTCGCCAGCGTCTCGGCGGTGGTGCCCGAGCGCGAGACGACGTTGACCGCGGTCGAGTCCAGCGGGAGCGAGTCCAGCAAGCGCGAGACGTGTTCGGGGTCCACGTTGTCGAGGAAGTAGGCGTCGGTCTCGGAGGGGAGACCGTGAGCGAGCGTGGCCGCGCCGAGCGCCGACCCGCCGATGCCGACGGTCAGGACCGCCTCGGCGTCGGCGAAGGGTTCGACCGCGGCCCGAATCGCGTCGGGGTCCGCGGTCTCGGGGAGGTTCAGGGCGGCGTACCCGTGGTCGGCGTCGGCCATGCCGCGTTCGATGCGCTCGTGAGCGTCGGCGACTCGCTCGTCCAACTCGTCGAGTTCGGTGCGGGAGAGGCCGGGGTCGGCGACCTCCGAGAGTGCGTTACCGAGGTCTACGCGCATACGTCAGACCGAGACGGGACGAACCAAAAATGGGCCGGTCCCTCGTCTCAGACGTGTCAGCAGGTATTTGTCTCACGGCAGCGAAGCGCGGGGGTGACGACTAGTTGACAAAATCTACCCGTCTTGTGTCCGAACAAGAACATGGACGGGCACTCTAATCCGACGACGACCCGACGGTCGCTATTGACCGCCATCGAAGCAGGGCTCGCCTTCGAGTCGCTGACGACGCGCGGCACGGTGGCCCCCGACGCCTACCAGTACCTTATCGTTCAGGGCAACCGATGCGTCCCGGTTCGGCCTCCTCGAGGCCAGTCATCGATCGAGATGTTCTACGAGTACTAGCTCTCCGCCAAGCGAGTGACGGACGCGAACGGTGCGGTCAGCGACAGAGCGTGACCTACTCCTCGGCGGAAACCCAAGACCCCAGCGCTACCAGACGAATAGCGCATTCCTCTATCGGAAATCGAAGGGCTTGAGCCTCGTCCTCGTCCACGGGAGCGTCGAGAGCACGGACGCGGGCGCGGTGAAATTGTATCACCTCCTGACCGACGGTGAGTGGGCGGTCAAAGACGGCCCCTCGGAGAATTCTGAACCCGGCGAGAAGGCGGAGACCAATTACGACGAGTGGACGGTCGAGGGCGACGACCAGCCATCGGCCGGACGTTGGACACCGCAGGGACCGATGGCGGCGCGTTCCGCGGCCTCGGCGACGAGTTCTCGGTGAACCGTCCAATCTACGTTCAACCAGGCGGCACCGCTCTACGGCGACCACTACGGGGGACCATCACCGACTGGGAGTTCCACTGGGAATCCGCGAACGTCTCGGAACGCATCTCGCTCGACTTGAATCAACCAATTGGAATCCGGACGGGAGCCACGACGAAAGCGATTGAAAGCAATTCTCGTACTGATTTGAAGACCTGTCGTGGCTTAACAAGCTACTCATAGCTCATCCACTAAGGGAAAAAGTAGGACTCGCAACCATATCGATTACTTTAAACCGGATAAAAATAAAATATTCTATGGGTGTATGTCCGCGATCACAATACAAGGATTAGTAAAAGAGTATCGTACGACTACAGCAGTTAGAGACTTTGATTTGAGAATTGAGCAAGGTGAAGTATTTGGGTTTTTGGGGCCAAATGGAGCAGGTAAGTCGACAGTAATAGATTTGTTGCTTGGTTTTAGAGAACCGACGGATGGTGAAATATCCGTTCTCGGTTATAGCCCTGAAGAAAATCCATACATCGTCCGAAAGCACATTGGGATCTTGCCAGATAATTACAGTCTTTATGATCAGCTTACTGGCCGAGAACATATTGAATATGCAATTCAAATAGGTGGATTTGATGTGGAGCCAAAAACCATATTGGAACGAGTCGGACTAGACGGTGATGGCGATCAAAGAGCAAAGGGATACTCTAAAGGAATGCGCCAACGTCTTGCTCTCGGTATTGCCCTTGTCGGTAATCCGGAAATCCTCATTCTTGATGAGCCAACTACGGGAATCGATCCAAACGGGGTACAAGAATTCCAGTCGATAATTCATGAAGAATCGGAGCGGGGTACTACTGTATTTTTCTCAAGCCACTCACTACAACAAGTTGAAGAAGTCTGTGATCGGATTGGGATTCTTGATGCCGGTAAACTACTTGCAGTTAGTAGAATTGATGAACTGCGTAAAAATTTCGATAGAGACTCGACACTTGTTCTGACAGTAGATACTATCCCTGATAATCATGGACTTTTGGATTTAGACCACGTAGAGAACGTTTCGGAGACAGACACTACTCTTCGAGTTGAATGTGCTGATCCAAGTGCAAAATCAGCAGTCATTAATTGTGTCGAATCAACAGGGGCAACCGTCACAGACATTAACGTTGAGAACACTTCACTTGAAGAGCTATTTGATGATATTACTAATGGAGGGAACGTAGAATGAAAAATACACTGACTATCGCAAAAAAAGACATTACAGATGCCTTCCGTACAAACACGGTTTGGACGGCCATCGGGTTCATGACTATTCTAGTCTTAGCGAGATGGATCTCCATCGGTCCAAAGTTCATCGGACTCTCCTCACACCCTTTCTTGCTCGCGACTGCGCAATTCGATCTCTGGCTTCCACTCTTTGCAATTGTTATTGGTTATAACTCGGTAGTTGGCGAACGCGAAACAGGTCGAATTCGTTTATTACTCAGCTTTCCTAGTAAGCGACGGGATCTAATCTTCGGCAAATTTATCGGCCGAACTACCGTTCTTCTTATTGGCATTTCTTCTTCAATAGTAATAATGGGGATTCTAGTTGTTTTCCAAGCAAACGATTTCAATCTTATAGATATAGTTTCAGGTACATTGACGCTCTTCCTCTATGGGATTGCATGGATGGGAGCCACTGTGGGGGTTTCGAGTTTTGTTTCTTCTGGGCGTCGAGCAATTGGTATAATGTTTGGTTTATATGCTTTCTTTGGACCACTCTGGACGCAACTTGGACAGCCCATGCTCTCATTATTAATGACTGGAAGTTCGTCTATGAAAGACGTAAAAATAACAGAAACATTAACATACGCTGAGGAGCCAACTTGGTATCTATATGCAAGTCGTGTTAGCCCGTTTGAAGCCTTTGCAGGCGCAAACAGATATACATCTGACTTGTTTGAGCTGTTTTTACTCAATAATGGTACAAATGCCCCCCATTTACCAAACTTATTTGGAATAATGGTATTAGTTGCTTGGACTTTTCTCCCAATTGTCTTCGGATATTGGCGATTTAAGAAGGCAGAGTTTGAGTGACGCTCAGTATTTAAACTCTGTTAATAAAATGAGGGCTGTATTCAGTTAAGCACGGGGCAGTCGTGCTTCGGTTGTTCCATGACCAAAACAACCACCTCAACGATTCTAGTTGTGGATTGACTTGGGGATTATGTAGGAAGATCGGACACCCAAACCTGCGATTGAAGTGGGTATCCGTCTCTATTTATCAGGACTTCCACTTTCGAATAGCAAATATAAACTCGAAAAGTTGGGTGTCGAACGGTGTCGCACCGCAATTCGTAATTTGGGTCAATGGTGAGCGGTGCTTGCTGTACGTCGCAGTCAATCCTACGACGAACCGATTTCTTCATGTTCGGTTATTTCAGACTCTCACAACCCAACTTACCCTCCTGTTCCTAAAAGAACTCCAAGAGAAACAGCAGGTTGAGCAAGCAACGTTTCTGATCCATGGAGCTCAACGCCTCCAGACTGCGCTGACTCGGCTAGAACTCCAATTTCAGCACGTTCGCCACGGAAATCGAAATAGCGCCGAGCGTGTTTTTCGAAAGATAAAGCAGCGAACTTTTTCGTTTTCGAATGCATTCCGTAACGCCGAACTATAAATATCGGGATCGTGGTCACAAGTCTTCGCCGTCTGGCATAATTCACGCTAAAGTTAACACGACCAAAATAAGTATATCCGGGTTTAGGTCAGCAGCCGCAGGAGTTAGTTATCACACACTCACCGTCGTTACAGGTCGCACAGGCAGTTTTGTTCGATTTTGGCACTACTCCATCCACGCACCAATTATCAACACAGTCACAACCGCCACATGTAGAGTCACAACTAGTTGCCGTCACGTCGTCGCTGCTCTCTGAAACCGTAAGATCAAGCTCTGAACGCTCGTAGTTTTCACCGTCAGGAGCAGTATACATGACGACACCATCACTATCTTCGGGGAAGAGAGCAGCAGACGGAACTGAATCTTCGCCAAAGATTACTTGTAGGCGACCTTGCGGTGTGGATGTGGTGAACGAAATCTCTTTGCTACCATCAGTACGAACTCGATGGATTTGTCCATCCGCGGATTCGGAGTCTGGAAGAACATCTAGCGTTGCTCGCTGGAGCAGACCATCTGCTACTAGGTTGCTGAGTAGTCGCTTTCCAGTTCGAGTTTCAGCGGATGGTAGTTTCTCACTGCTACTAGCGCTAACCTTCCGCTGAGTAAGGATCACGCCCTCACTTTTTAGACGAGAGAGTTTCCCTTTCTCTTTGCTAGCGACATTGCCGGAAACAGCACCGACACCAAGGCCAGCAATACTAGCAGTAGCGGCTTTTTGTAGTACGTCTCTTCGATTGACCGATGTCATGTCTTTATCTGACATCAATATATAATTAGAGGTCTCACATATAAATATTTCTAATTGAGTAATATTAAATATTTTATAATCTTCTTATTTAACATATATTAATTATAATTAAAATATCTTGGACAGGAGTAATAGATACTAAATAGGACTCTTTTTCTCCGTCAATCTATGAGGTAGACGTGATGACTAAGTCGAATGAGACCACTCACAAGGAGTCAAAAAGTGTACTATTCGGCGCGTTCCGCCAGACGTTCGCCCACACCGAGTCTCGACTCCTCAAGACGTACGTCCTCGTCAGCGCGCTCCTCGGCGGGTTGCTCACGCTCTTGCTCTTGCTCGCGCTCCCGGTTTGGGTGCTCGAAACCGCTGGCGGGTCGGTGCTCGCCACCTTCTCGCGGGCGTTTCTCATCGTCGGGGGCGTCCTGTTGCTGGTCGCGCTGGTCGCGCCGGTCGTCTTGGCCGGGCGGCGACACGCCCGCGGCACCGCGAGCGCCCGCGCCGACGTGTCGCTCGCGCTCGCTGGCTACCTGTTCGTGCTGTCGCTGTACGCCTCGCTCCTCATCTCCGCGCCGCCGGACCAGCGCGGTACCCCGCCCGCGGTCCTCGCGCCCGCGGTGGAGTTTCTCTACTCGTTGCCCTCCACGTTCGCGGTCGCGCCGCCGCTCGTCGCGGCGGCGCTCATCGGCGTCGTGTATCGATTCGCGCGGTAGCGACGTAGAAACCGAAGGGATCACTGGGCCGAACGACCCTCGTTCTCGCGACCGTCGGCACCGCAAACACAACCGGGAAAAGCGGGGCGTCCGTACGCCGACCCATGAGCGACACCGACACCGAGGAAAAGACCAGCACCTTCCTCGTCACGCACGCCGAGGGCGACTCGGCGGTTCTCAAGGACGTACACGACGGGCAGGTCCACACGCTCTCCTCGAACCCCGGCGTCGAGGAGACCGACGCGGTCGAAGCGACCGTCGCGCCCGACCCCCCGATGAACCTCACGTGGTCGGTCGTGGAGGTAGAAGAGCGCCGGAGCCTCTCGACAGAGCGCAGTGAGGAGCCCCCGACCACCCAAGAGCGGGACCTCGCGGCCGAACAGGACGTGGGCGAAATCGCCCGGACTGAGCGGGCCGGCGACGGCGAGATTCACGTCCTCACGGTGCCGCCCGAGGAGACCGACGAGGCCGTGACCGACGTGCTGGACGACGAGGGCACGCTCTCGCGGGCGGCCCGGCTCGGCGTCTCGCGCGTCGAGGTCCGGGCCGACGACGGCGTCGTCAGCGTCCGGTACATGCCCTGAATCCGCTTTCGACTCGCTGTTCGCCGACCTCTTCTCCGACGAGACTTCCACGACCGGGAGCGGTGACACCTACCGCGAGTGTACGTCGGCAGACGCGCCGACCGAAAAGGCGACGGTTTTTGGGTCCGCGCTACACTTCGTTCGGGCCGCCCCGACTCTGTACCTGCCAACCGCCCCGAATCCCGCAGGCCTCTCGGACCGTCCACTCGACCTCGGTGTCGGGACCGAACGTCTCGCCGCCTTCTATCTCCTCGACGCGGAGCGGTACGTCCAGCGTACTCCCGCAGCAGCCGACGCCGACGAACTCCTCCCACGCGTCGCCTTGCCGGACGCGGTCGGTCTTGGTCTTCCGGAGGTACGCCGCGAACGCGGGCTTCTCGACCTGAAACCGGCCCCAGTCGCTCAGGTCCTCGGGGTACGAGACCACTACCCGGTCGGCGGGCGTGAGGTCCTCGTGGCGGTCGCGCAGGTCGTCGCCGGTGTCGGCCGCATCGGTGTCTCCGTCGTCGGTGTTGTTTCCCATGTCTCGGGCTACGTGTCCGAGAAGTTTGAGCCTTCTTCCCACGGAAACGCCCGCCCCAACTGCAACTGGATAAGAACACTTATTCACGGCCGTCTCACATTCCACATTCATATGGTAGCGTTCGAAGTGCCGGAGGTGGACTACACCCAGTACACCAACCGGCAGTTGGCGGCGATACCGCTCGCTCTCCTCGTCGTCGCACTGCTGGTCATCGTCGGGTGGTACGTCTTCACCGGCGCACCGGTACGGCTCGGCATGGAGTTTACTGGTGGTACGGAGCTACGCGTCCAGACCTCGACCCCGCCCGCCGACATTCCCGCGGCGTTCGGTACCCAAGCGACCGTCACTCCCGTCCAGACCGAACAGGACACCTACATCGTGACGTTCCCGCCGGCGGCCGAGAATATCGGTCAACAGGCGCGAAACAACTTACAACCGGTCCAAGGCCAATCGACGGCGGACATGGTGAAGTCCGTCCAAGGGACCTCCGCCAGCTTCGGGAAGTCCGCCCAAGAGACCGCGTTGTTGGGCATCGGCCTCGCGTTCGCCGGGATGAGCATCCTCGTGTTCCTGATGTTCCGGTCGTTCGTCCCCTCCATCGCGGTGGTCGTCTCGGCGTTCAGCGACATCATGATTCCCGTCGCGCTGATGAACCTGCTGGGCATCCCGCTGTCGCTGGGCACCGTCGCGGCGCTGTTGATGCTCATCGGGTACTCGGTGGACTCGGACATCCTGCTGAACAACCACATCCTTCGCCGGTCGGGCGGCTTCTACGAGTCGACCCACCGCGCGATGCGGACCGGCGTGACGATGACCGTCACCTCGCTGGCGGCGATGGCGGTCATGTCGGTCGTCGCGTGGTTCTTCGGCATCGACCTCCTGCGTGACATCGGTATCGTCCTCGTCCTCGGACTGGCGACCGACCTGATGAACACCTACATGCTCAACCTCAGCCTGCTTCGCTGGTACAAGTACGAGGGGGTGAGCCGATAATGGACGTCCGCGACAACTGGCGAGTCATCCTGCTCGCGGTCTTCCTCGTCGTCAGCACGTTCGCCATCTTCTCGCCCGGCGTCGGCGGCGACGGGGGCCAGAGCAGCGAATTCGTCAACGAGACGGCGGCCGACACGCCGACCAATCTGAAGTTCGGCCTCGAACTGTCGGGCGGGACCCGAATCCGGGCACCCGTCGACGGCCTGACCGCCGAGGGCGTGGACGTGCCCCGAGGCACGGACGCCACCACGGTCGAGAGTCGGGTCGCCGGCAACATCTCGGGCGTGAGCGCGGCCGACGTGACCGTCCGGTTCGCACAGGCGGCCAACGAGACCACGACCGTCGAAGTCTTCACGGGCAACGCCAGTCAGTCGGCCTTCGAGAGCGCGCTCCAGCAGGCGGGCTACGACTACGAGACCGTCCGGCCGGGCGTCACCGAAACGACTCGTAACGACATCGTTCGCATCCTCCGGGACAAGGTCTCGGAGGCGGGCCTCTCGGGCGGGCAGGTCCAGCAGGTGACGACCGCGAGCAACGAACACTTCGTGGTCATCGAGATGCCCAACACTAACCAGAGCGAACTCGAGAAACTCGTGACCCAGCGCGGGCAGGTGCAGGTCGTCGCCGCCTACCCGGTCGAAACGAACAACGGGACCGAGACGCGTACGACGCCGCTCCTCGAACAGGGCGACTTCAGGAGCATCGGGACCGCACAAGAAACCTCGCAACTCGGCACCCACGTTCCGGTCACGCTGAACGACCAGACCGCACAGAACTTCTCGAACGCGATGCGGCGGTTCGGCTTCGTCAACGAAGGCGTCAGTAATTGCCGCTACGATGCGAACCCCGAGAACCCCGGATACTGTCTGTACACCGTCGTCGACGGTGAAGTCGTCTACGCGGCGGGCATGAGCCCGGACCTCGCCCAGACGTTCCGCCAAGAGAAGTTCACCCAGACCCCGAGCTTCGTCATGCAGACGGCCAACATGTCCGAGGCCCGCCAGCTCCAGATTCACCTGAACGCGGGTTCGCTCCCGGCTTCCCTCGACATGGAGGAGGGCACCTCCTACTTCCTCGCGCCGAGTCTGGCCGAGCAGTTCAAGCTCTACTCGCTCATCACCGGTCTCGTCGCGGTCGGCGCGGTCAGCGCGGTCGTCTTCCTCCGGTACGGTGACCCGAAAGTCGCCGCGCCGATGCTGGTGACGGCGCTCTCGGAGGTCGTCATCCTGCTCGGATTCGCCGCGGCAATTCAGCTTCCGCTGGACCTCAGCCACATCGCAGGGTTCATCGCGGTCATCGGGACCGGGGTGGACGACCTCATCATCATCGCCGACGAGGTAATGTCCGAAGGCGACGTGAACTCCTCGCGGGTCTTCCAGAGCCGCTTCCGGAAGGCGTTCTGGGTCATCGGCGCGGCCGCCGCGACGACCATCATCGCGATGAGTCCGCTGGCGGTCCTCTCGCTGGGCGACCTGCAAGGGTTCGCCATCGTCACCATCCTCGGCGTCCTCATCGGCGTGCTGGTGACGCGCCCGGCCTACGGTGACATCCTGCGAAGTCTGCTGACGGACAAGTAGGCGCTCGCGCCTCCACTTTCGCCGCTCACTCCTCGCGCTCCTCGACGGACCGCTTGCCTGCTCGGTACTCTCCCAGCAAGTGCCACGGCGAGAAGTCGCCGACGAGGAGCCGAATCAAGAGCCGCAACTTGAGCAGTAACAGAAGTGCGACGACGAGGAAGATTCCGACCTCGGAGAAACTCGGCACCGTCACCGCGAACGGAGTGGAGGGGACCATACCCCGACTTCGAGCCGAGATGTCAAAAATTCGGAGGTCCGGCCCGAGCCTCGTGCAGTGTCCGTCCGCCGCTCCTCGGACGCGAAGCTTCTTGTGTGATGACGAACAACTCTGCGCTATGTCTTCCGATATCTCCGACGAGGAGCTAGAGCGCGCCGTCCGGCGCGCGGTCCGCGCCGAACTCGACCGCCTCGGCGGGCGACTCTTCTGGACGCTGGTCTCGCTGGTCGGCATCTACGCGGGGTTCGGTCTCGTCGCGATGGGGTTCAACGCCGCAGAGTGGAACGTCCTCACGGTCGCCTTCGTCGTCCTCGGCATCGCGCTGGTCGGGCAGGGAATCCGGACGCTCCTGTCGAAGTGGTGGCCAGACGACCTCGACCCGGCGTAAATTCTCCGAGAGCGACTGTTCGGACCCGATTACGAACGTTATAACGGAGTGGGTAGTCGGGTCGGTCAAATCGACGTCAACAGCACCCGGAGGGGCAAGTGCATTCGTAACACCACTCGCACTTACAGATACATTCGGTGCAGTCGCACCCGTCACAGCACACCTTTTCGTACCCACAGCAGCTACAGCAGGCCATCGTCGTCACGTCTTCGTGGACGGTCGGCTCCTCGGCGTCGGGGTCGCCCTGTAGCGCCCATCGGACGCCAGTCTCCGGGCGAATGCCGATCGTCAACACCTCTCCATCGACGTACCGCGAAATCTTAATCTCCGGAGTGACCGTCCCGTCGGTCCGCCGAACACTCGTTACCTGTTCGTGCCCGTCTTTGCGGTAGTCTCCATCGAGGTTCACGAACAAACCGTCGGCGCTCGCCGACTCAACGAGACCCTTCGCTGCGAGTCGTTCCAGCATGTCTTTGTGTTCAGCGAGGATCGCCTGAACTGCTCGCGAGTCGGCGTACCCTTCGATTGCGGCTTCGTGTTCGACCCTCGAAACGGGTGATTTACCTCCTCTCGCAGTTCCTGCCCCCGTCGCGCCAGCCATGAGTGTCGCTCCGGTCGCCACGCCTTTCAAGATACTTCGTCGGTTCACACTGTTACCATCTGTCATGTTGGAACCCATTGGACACACTCTCGCATCCAATTTATTACTATCGAAATTTTATTATTTAAATACAGTATATATGGTAAATATCGGGCCGAGTAACTCGCTAGACGGACCTAGAAGTCGCCGAGTCCCGACTGCTCTGCGGCGGCTAGCACGTCCTCGCAGGTGGCCCAACTCCGGCGCGCGCAGCCGGGTAACGCGCCCTCCTCGGCCACGAACGCCTCCAGAAAGTCGCGGGTGGTCGGGTCGCTCGGGTAGCCCGACCCCAACCCGCCGAGTTCCGGGCCGTACTCATCGGCGTACTCGTCGGCGAGGTCGGCGACGTGGGCGTCGCGTTCCACTTTCGCGACGATGCTGGCCGCACCGACTATCGGATGCTCCTCGTCGGCACCGTGTTCCGCGGTCAGAGCTACTTCCGTGGGTACTTCGTCGGCAACCCGGCGCGCGAACCGCTCTTCGCTGGTGTCGCCAGCGTCCGCGATGCCCTCCGGGTCGCGTGGCTCCTCGGCGAGGCCCTCCGGCAGGCTCGCCTCGCTCCCGACCACCTGCGAGACGGCCTCGGCGTGGGCGGCCACGGTCAGCGTGTTCATGTCCTCGTCGCCGTCGATGCGCGCGACCGGAATCTCGGCGACGCCGACCGCGATTCGGTCGGCGTCGCGTAGTTCGGCCGCTATCTCCTCGCGGCGCTCGGGTGCGACGTTCTTCGAGTCGTCGATGCCCGCCGGGAGGAGGGCCGGGTCCGGGACCCGGACCGCGGCGGCGAACATCGACCCCAACACCGGCCCCTTCCCGGCCTCGTCTACTCCGAACACGCTCTCGACATCCGTGCGCGAGTAATTGGCTTTTGCGATGGTCGATGGAGAGTCGAGATTCCACTCTGCGATGGACTGGGCGCTGAATCTCACCATCCGTCCCGGCGCGCCGAGTAGAACGTCGAGTCGGCAAGCGTCGGTTGCAAAATCGAGCCGGCACGCTTCTCGTTACCACTTCTCGATTTCCCGCGACGTATAGAAACGATTTTACTTTCGATTCGAAATAGCCCAACCAACGTGCCTTCGCTCCCGAACCCCGTGCGACTGGTCGTCCTCGCAGTCGGTCAGGCGCTCGCCCGCGCCGGACTCGTCTCGCCCGAGCGCGTTCGCCGGACAACGGACCTCGCGTGGCCCCGTATCGTCACCGGACTCGCACGCATGTCGAAAAACGCCGTGGACGTGGCGATGGTCGGCCTCGCGGTCGGTCCCGTCGCCATCGCGGGACTCGGCTTCGCCAGTCCCTACTGGGGCGTGGCGTTCTCGCTCGGCGGCGGGTTGGCGGGCGGGACCATCGCGCTGGTCTCCCAGCGGTTCGGCGCGGAGGCCTACGACGAACTCGGCGTCGCGGTCCGGGCGAGCGCGCTCGTCGTCCTCGCCGTCACGCTCCCGGTCGCCGCGCTCTTCTGGTTCGCGCCGACGCGACTCATCTCGCTGATGACCGACGACGCGGGCGCTATCGAACTCGGCGCGAGGTACCTCCGACTCCTCGCGTTCGGTGTCCCCTTCGCGGGCCTCAACCTCGTGGGCAGTCGCATCTACATCGGCGCGGACGACTCGTGGACCCCGATGATGGTCCGAGGAGGCGGCGCGATAGCCAACATCGTCCTGAGCGGCCTCCTCATCTTCGGGCTCGGCATGGGCGTCACCGGGGCCGCGGTCGGTACCGTGCTGTCGAACGTCCTCGTCACGGCTACCTTCGTCGGGGGTCTCGTCGCCGGACGACTCCCCGGTATCGGTGACTTACCGGTGACGGTGAACCCTGCGGGTACCTACCTCGACCGCGAGACCATCGCCGACTTGGTTCGCATCGGCCTCCCGGTCGTGGGCCGCAACGGCGTCTGGACGGTCGCCAAGTTCCCGATGCTGGCTATCGTGGGGCTGTTCGGCCCGAGCGTCGTCGCGGCCTACGTCATCGCCCGTCGCATCTGGGGGCTGATGAACACGCCCGGTTGGGGCTTCGGACTCGCCGCCAGCAGTCTCGTCGGCCAAGAACTCGGCGAGGGCGACGAGCGCGAGGCCGAGGCCTACGCACGCGACATCGTGTCGTTCTCGGTGGCGACCTACGTCGTCGCGGCGGTTCTGGTCGGTCTCTTCGCCGAACCCATCGTGGGGCTGTTCGTCGGCGGGAGCAGCGACGCGACGATTCCCGTGGCGGTCGATCTGGTCTACGCGGCCTGCGTCGCCGCGGTCGCGCAGGGAGTCAAGTCCGCCACCGCCGGACCGCTCGACGCCAGCGGCGACACGCGATGGACCTTCTACAGCCAAGTCGTCGGGATGTTCGGCGCGTCCATCCCGGTCGCGTATCTCGGCGCGACCTCGTCGCTGGGCCTGCTGGGACTCTACCTCTCGTTCGTCGCCGAGACGACGGTTCCGGCGGTCATCAACTACCACCGGTTCTCGACGGGCAAGTGGAAGGCCATCAGCAGGGAGTTCCGGCCGGGCGCGTCGGCCGGCGACTGAGCGCCGTCGCCGCCCCGCGACCCGCGCCTCGTTCGTCGCGCGAACGCGGTGGTGCGCTCGTCGCGGACGGCGTATTTCGTGCGTCTGACGGTCGTCTGCCGGTAATTGATAGGGTAGGACAGCCTACAGGAAGTATGGCGATCGCAACCCCCTCCGCCGAGGTCGACGCACCGACGCTGTACCGGACCCGACACGACCCCGACAGCTCCGAGCCGATAAGCCGGTCGATATACACCGCGCTCGCGGCAGTCGAAGGCGTCACTCCGACCGACCTCGAGGTGCAACTCTACGACTGCGTGGATGTGGAAGCGATAGACGACCTCTATCGGGCGCACACCGACGAGTGGGAGCTTACGTTCACGGTCGAGGAGTACGCGGTTCGCGTCCGCGGCGACGGCGAGGTGGCCGTCCTGCCTTCGGTCGCGGAGTGACGCCGCCGTCGAGGCGTTCGGCCGACGGAATCCGGTCTCCGCCGGTCAGTCGCGCCACGGGTCCGTACTCTCGCGTTCGTGGAACTCGCGCTGACCTCGCTTCAGCACGCCGTACGCCACGAGGGCTGACATGCCCAGATAGAACAGACCGACGCCAGCCACGACGGCGACGCCCGGAACCCCGAAGACGCGGGCGGTCTCGCGCCACGTCTGGTTCGGCTGGAACACCGTGATTCTGACCAGCCACGCCGCCAGCACGACCAGCAAGAGGGGGTAGTAGATGCGGCGGAGTCGCCGGGCGACGGCGACGACCATCGGCGTCTTGACCGCCGGGTCCCGGAGGTCGGCCGCGATGCGCCGCCGCCAGTCGGGGTGGGCCGGTTCGCTCTCGGGGTCGAACATCCCCGCGAACATGTCCTGTTCGAGGAGGCGGACGCGCTCGCGCCACACGTCGTAGACCCGGTAGCGGCGGGTCTCGATCAGCAGGAAGACCGCCATCGCGCCCATCCCGACGAGCAGGAGGTAGTGGGGGTTGCCGGGACTGGAGAACACCCACGTCAACAGGGCGGCGATGACGGTGACCGCCCAGTAGGAGGTCTGGTCGAGGCGGCCGCGCCACGTCGTCGCCCGGTGGAGTTGCCCCCGGTAGAAGTGCCCGAGCATGCCGGTCATCGACGAGGGGTCGCCGGCGAGGACTTCGCCGACGTCCTGCCCGAACTGCTCGCCGGGGTCGTCGTCGGGTAACTCCTCACGGTCGCCCCGATTCTCGTCGCCGTCCCGTCGGTCGTTCGAGTCCGCCATGTTGGCGGTACGCCGCTTTCGCACCTACCGTTTCTGGCGTCGCTCGGCAATTGGCGGTGAGTGTGGCCTCCGGACGCTCACATCGCTTCCTTCAGGTAGTCGGGGTCGTCGAACGCTTCCTCCTCGCCCTCGACGGCCACCACGTCGAGCGCCGTGACGACCGCACCGACGTCCAGCAGGCCCGCGAGACTCGGCGTCGTCCGGCCCTCGTCGCCCGAGACGAGTTCCTTGACGTAGAGGCCGCCCTCGCCGTGGACTTCGAGTTCGGCGTGGCGCTCGTCTTCGAGCGCGCCCTCGATATCGTAGACGGTCCGAGTCCGGGTCAGGTCCGCGCGCCGGTGGTCCACGCGCTGGGGCGTGTCCTGTTCGACGGTGGTGCCCCGCAACTCCTCGACTGCGGCGTCGAGGTCCTCGGCGGTCACGTCGGCGTCGAACTCCACGTCCATCCGGTAGGTCTTGCTCGCGTCGAGTTCCTTGACGCGCTCTACCATGTCGTGGGTCGCCAGCGCGAGGTCGGTGACCTCGACCTTCCCGTCGGCGAACTCGTTTATCTCGACTTCGAGCGCGTCGGTGTCCACGTCGCGCTCGCGCGGGCGCTTGACCTCGATGACGAACGGGCGGCCCGTGTCGAGCATCAGGGCGTCCACGTCCTCGCGGCCCGCGCCGTGGAACAGCGCCTCGTCGCCGTCCATCGCGTCCAAGACCGGCGGCGTGGTCAACTGCTCGACGCTCTCGTCGTAGAGGTAGCCCGACCCGCCGCAGTGGTCGCAGGGCTCCTCGCCGCCGCCCGCCGCGAGCTGCTTGCCCGTGCCGCCACACTCCCGGCAGGGCCACTCGGTCTGTGGGATGTCGCGTTCGAGTTTCCGGTAGCGGCCGTAGACGAACGCCGAGTTGATCTGGACCTCGACGGTGTGTTCGGAGAGGCCCTCGCGCTCGGGGTCCACGTTGAGCAGGGCCAGCACGTCGGGGCGCTCGAAATCGACCTCGGCACCGGTCAGTTGGCCGACGCGCTTGCCGACCTCGCGGTTGAACTCCGATTTGAACGACTCGCCCGCGTCCTCGGGCAGGTCGGCCGACTCCCGGAGCAACTTCTCGTTCTCTTCGAGGAGGGGCGGCGTGCGCGTCCCGACCTGATACGTCTCGAAGTGCCAACCGTCGAGTGACTCGGCGACCCGCTCGGCGTACTCGTCGAAGCGCTGGCTCTCGCCCTCGCAGACCCAGCACTCCTCGGGGTCGGTGGGTTCGAAGGGCTCGTCGTCTTCGAGCGCGGCCGCGACCCGGAGCGAGCGCCCGCGCTCGGCGTTGGTCAGTCCGAAACTCCGGTCGGCGAAACACCGGCCCAGACACGAATCGCAGACCGGGCCGTTTGCGGCGACGCGGCGGGCGTCTTCGAGGATGGTCATGGTAGAAGCGTGGCGACGCGGCGGTTTACCGGTTTCTCATTCGCGCGGGAGGTCGCGGTGAAATTAGAGTTCGCGGAGGTCTCCGTCGAAGTGTGTCTCGGAAATCCACGCTATGTTCTCGTCTTCGGCGAGTTCGGCGACTTCCCAAACGCTGGCATCCGCGATTTCCGCGGCTCTCGAGACGGTCAACTCGCCGTCACGGATTCGTCGGAGGAGATCGCTTCTACAGTCCATACCGTGACTTTTGAGTCTAAATAGACTAATAATTTACCACCACAACCCCTAACGCGTCGCCACGCGACATCCCGAGCATGAAAACCGTCTTCCACGTTTCGACGCCCGACGACGTGCGCGTCGTCGTCGCCAAAGTCCGGAACCTGCTGGCCGACGAGACGATAGAGATGGCGTCGGTCGCGGTCGTCCTCGACCGCGGCGAGGCAATCGCGCGCCTCCACAACGGTTCGGACCTCGCGGACGACCTCCGGGACCTGCTGGACCGGAACGTCGCGCTGAAGGCGTGTCGCAACGCCGCACAGCATCCCGCGGTCTCCGAGAGCGATTTGCTGGCGGGAGTGGAAGTGGTCTCCTCGGGCGTCGGCGAACTCACGCGATTGCAGGGCGCGGGGTACGCCTACATCCGGCTCTGAGCGACGCCGGGGTCACAGCTTTTGGGACTCGTCGCTGTATCCGTTCCGGGGAGCCGAACACGTGCCACGATACGAGTACCGGACGATTCACGTCCCGGCCAAGACGCCGGGGCTGAAGCGCGAGGACCCGGAACGGCGATTGAACGAGTTGGGCCGCGAGGGGTTCGAGTTGGTGGACCGAATCGAACAGCAGTTCGGCGGGACGCAGATGCTGATTCTGATGCGGGAGGTGACCGAGTAGCGTCGCTCCTCGACCGCACGACGGCGAACCGTTTCGCTCGCCGACCCGTAGGAATTTGAGGGCGGGCGTCGTGGTCCCGGTATGGCCTACCGCGCCAACTACGCGCTGGTGAACGTCAGCGCCCATCTCGGCCCCGACGCAGACGAGTTAGACGTGCCGTGGGCGGAGTACGTCGGCGACGCGACCCCGGAGTTGGAGTTCACGGTGCCGACCGACCGCGCCACCGACGCCTACGTCGGCCTGCAGGCGTTCCGCGTGGACGAGTACGGCCACGAACTCGAAATCAACGGCGAGTCGCTGGGCGGGTTCGACGTGCCGCCAGCGAGCGGGTGGCAGTACTGGGAGGACGCCATCACCGAAGCCGAGTTGGTCGAAGGCGTGAACGCCCTGCGAGTCGTGCGCGACGAGAGCAACGACGACGCCTTCGCGGTGAACAACGTCACGGTCCACTGGCGCGAACCGGTCGAGTGAGGCGAGTCGTCGTCGCCCGCTCGTCGGTCCCGGACTCGTTTCCGTCGCCTCCTCGGTACGAGACGACTACTGGACAACCTCGACGTTCAGGAAACCAGTCTCCCGTCACTCGAAAGCAACTCAGACCTTGCTCAAACGAGCAGATATATATGCCTTGGCACCGAAAATCCGGGTGATTATGCGCAAGCACGCTGACTGGCTCACCCAAGCCGACGAACGAATCCTCGAATTCCTCCGGGAGAACGGCAACTACCCGCCGTCGGCCATCCGCGACCGACTGGCCGAAATCGGCGACGACTTGGACTACTCGACCAACCACCTCGGGATGCGCTGTCGCGCGCTCGACGACCACGGCCTGCTGGAGAACGTCGGCGGCGGCACCTACACCGTAACGAACCTCGGCGAGGAGTACCTCGACGGCGAGTTCGACGCGGGCAGTCTGGAAGACGCCTAGACATCGAGCGGTCTGATTCTTTTCGTTTCAGTTTCGAGAGTAGTGGTGACTCTCGGCCGACCGGTCTCGGTTGCGGACTCGGAGTCGTCTTCACGTCGAGGACGACCGCCGAAAGCGGAACGGAGACCTCCTCGAAAGCCCCCGCCCGCTCGCGACGCAAAGATGGAATTTCTGTGAGAGCGACCACGAGAGTCGTGGTAGTGAACCCCTCGAAAGCCCCCGCCCGCTCGCGGTCGCTCCGACGGATACTCGGCGCTCTCCGCACCGCCCGCGCCGAGTAGAGCCGTCGGAGACGACCACGGCCTTCGGCCGCGAGCGGGCGGCCCCTTTATTCCGCCCAGTGGTTTGTATTGCCGAGCGTTCGCTCGGTAGTTCGGTTCGGCGGGCGTTCGCCGGTAGTTTGGTCGGCCGAGCGCACCCGAGGAGGTCGGCCGGGCGC
>SDGW01000049.1_pt1 | contig 45958 bp, 53 predicted proteins | sample 2873831 | NCBI WGS metagenome assembly SDGW01 (sample SAMN08132700, study PRJNA421101) | hypersaline lake metagenome | isolation source: celular fraction 0.22 microns magnesium sulfate-rich crust from ephemeral... | place: Spain: Penahueca Lagoon, Toledo | collected 2011-07 | reverse complement strand
GTGCCGACGGTGAGGTGGAAGTGACCGACGACCCACCACGTGTTGTGGACGAGGTAGTTGATGTTCATCCCCGCGTTGATCATGCCGGAGAAGCCGGCCGCGGCGAACATCAGGCCCGCGAGCGCCATCCCGGTGAACACCGGGTCACGCCACGGAAGCGCCTTGAGCCAGCCGAGATAGCCCTCCCCGCCGCGCTGGCGAGCGCCGTGTTCCATGCTGGCGACGACGGTGAAGGCCGTCAGCAGGCTCGGCAGCAGGAGGAACATCGTGTTCGTCATCGCGATGAACTTGAACCCTTCCGCGATGCCGGGGTCGAGATACTGGTGGTGGATCCCCAGCGGCGTCGAGAGCAGCAGGAACAGCACGAAGACGACGCGCGCGAGCGGGTCGCTGAACAGCTTTCCGCCGGAGAACTTCGGCAGCATGGTGTACCACAGCACGTACGCCGGCATCAGCCAGAAGTAGACGACGGCGTGGCCGAAGTACCAGAACAGCGTCCGAGTCAACAGCGAGTTGACCGAGTCGACGATCCCGAGCGACCACGGCAGCAGGAACAGGAGGATCGACAGGGCGACGCCGAGCGTACAGATGTACCAGAACAGCGTCGTCGTCAGGACCATGAACGTCGGCAGCGGGATCCGCTCGTTGGGGTTCTCCTTGCGCCAGGCCCACCACGTCCGGAACCAGTCGACGCCGGCGAGCCAGGAACCGACGATGAACAGCACCAGCCCGACGTAATAGATCGGATGGGCCTGCAGCGGTGCGTAGAACGTGTAGAGCACGTCGGCCCAGAGCGGGATAGAGTCGACGAGGCCGCCGAAGATCGTGACGGTAGCAATTAGCGATCCGACAACCATCAGCGCGTACCAGGCCCAGGTAAAGCGGATGTCGACGACCCCCCGGTCGAGCCCGGTCGTCACCGCCCAGGTGAACAGGCCCACGAGGAAGTAGATCGTGAACACCAGCGCCAGCAACACGCCGTGTGCGGTGAGTATGGTGTAGTAGTCCGGCGACTGAATGAACCGGAAGACGTCGGTTCGGTGGAGCGCCTGGATGAGCCCGAGCGTCCCGCCGATCGCCAGCGCGATGAAGGAACTCCAGAACGCCGCCTTGATCACGCCCGCCTCGTCGGGGAACTGGTCGACGTAGGCGTTACGCACTGTCATCACCTCCCTCAGTCGCGTTGACGACCTCGAGCGTCCCGCTCTCCGTGTGGCCGTCAGCGGTCACCGTCCAGTCGTGCTCGCCAGTGCCGAGCGCCGCGGTGTCGACCGCGAACTCGACGGACTCGCTGCCCTCGCCCGAGATCGTGACGTCGCGCTCGAGCGTCTGCTCGCCGATCTCGAGAGTGACGGTCGTCTCGAGGTCGGTCTGCATGCCGTCGCTCACGGTCGCGTTGATCGTCGTCTCGTTGCCCGCCTGGACTTCGTCGGGGGCCTCGACGGACAGTTCGGTCAGGTCGAACTCGTCTTCGGGAACCACGTTCAGTTTGCCTTCCATGGTGTGGTGATACTCGCCGCAGTACTCGTTACAGAGGATGCCGTACTCGTCGGCCTCGTCGAACTCGACGGTCATCTGGGACACCTGGCCGGGGATGACCATCGTGTTCACGTTCGTCCCGACCACGGTGAAGCTGTGTGTCACGTCGCGACTCGTGAGGTAGAACGTCACTTCGCTGTTGGCCGGCACCTCGATCTGACTCGGGGTGTACGACCACGCCTGTGCGACGACGGCGACCTCGTACTCGTTGCCGCCGACGTGCGTGACGCCGGGTTCGCCGAACCATTCGTGATCGTTGATGTTGTCGGGATTGATCGAGCCGCCGTCGTCGTCGATCATCGCGATGCCGGGGCCGACGGCACCGTACGTGATCGTCGCGATGAACCCCACGATCAGGACCATCGACGCGATCAGCCACGCCTTTTCGTACGTGTGGATGTTCATGCCACTCCCACCACCGGTAACAGGAGGTCGATAACGGTCGGCCCGTTGCCGAGGAACTCGACGAAGTACATGAATATCCACAACAATACGAGTATCAGGAAGTAGATCCCGATCAGGATCGCGGTTCCGATGGGATCGTACTCGTCGTGCCCGAGCTCGCGAACATGATCGGGCCCTCGTTGTTCTGTCTTGGAACTCATATGGTTGAGTAGGAAATGGGGACGACTTACCATCAACCTTGGTTCCCGATCGGTGGGAACAGGTTGGGGTATTAAGCGCCCGCCGTCCCCAGTGTTCGGTATGAACTTCGAGAGCGTCGGACCGCGGTTGGCGGCGGGCGCGGGACTGCTCGCGATCATCCCCATACTCGTCTACGGGTTGTCCGGCTCGGTCGTCGCCGGTATCGTCAGTGCGGTCAACGTCGCGATCATCATCGGCTCGCTGTACATCGCGATGGCACCGATCGACGAATCGCACGACGACCACCACGGAAACGGAACCGCCAGTTAATCCCCGTGTTGCTCGATCCAGCCCCGCTCTCGACTGCCACGGTAGTCGCGTTCGGCCAGCGTTCGGCCGCCGCTCCGCTGATGGCGATGGGGCCAGGCTCGATCCCCGAGCACGTGAACCTGCTCGTCCTCTTCGTCGTCGGCCTCCTCGCCGGCGCGCACTGTCTGGGGATGTGCGGTCCGCTGGTGACGACTTACGCCGACCGGATCGGCGCGGCGAGCGAGAAGCGCCGCGACGACACGCTCACCGGCTACGAGGTGCGCCAGCACGCGCTCTTCAATCTGGGCCGGACGGCAAGCTACGCGGCCATCGGCGGCCTGTTCGGCCTGCTCGGCGCGGTCACGGTCGCCTCGAGCGAGGCCGTCGCCGAGATCGGTAACGGCGTCCGCGGCGCGACGGGGATCCTCGTCGGGATCGCGATCGTCGCGAGCGGGCTCTACTACGTTCGCGGGCGGACCGCGGTTCCCGGCCACGACCTGCCCGTCGTCGGCGCGCTGTTCCGGCGGCTCACGGCGCTGCTCTCGAGTCGGATCGACCGGCTCGCCACGTCGCCGGGGATCGTCGCGCTCGGCGCAATCCACGGGTTCATGCCGTGTCCGATCATCTACCCGGCCTACCTCTACGCGTTCGCGCTGGGGTCGCCGACGCAGGGCGCGCTCTCGCTGGCCGTCCTCGGCCTCGGGACGATCCCGACGCTGTTCGCGTACGGTACGGTCCTGAACACGATCGACCCCGCGACGCGTGTCAGACTGCATCGGGGGCTGGGCGCGGCGTTCATCGTCCTCGGCTACATCCCCCTCTCGCACGGCCTGATGTTGTACGGAATCCATCTGCCGCATTTCCCGCTGCCCTTCGAACCCCTGTTCTAACGATGAGAGACGACTCACGACCGACCGCGCGATCGCACGCACCGTCGTCGGAAGCGGCCGCGCCGACCGCGGGGTCGAACGCCCGCACTGCGACCGGAGACGGCTCCGCAGTCGACAGCGACGCCTGCGACCTCTGCGAACTGCCGACGCCCCCAGAGCCGATCACCGCTTCGGACGTCGACGGAGCCTTTTGCTGTCGGGGCTGTCTCGAGGTCTCCCGAGCGCTCGAGGGTACCGACGCCCCCGACGAGTCGGCGGTCCAGTCGCGGCTCGATCGGCGAGACGACGACGACGGCCGTGACCTCGACGATCTCGAGGGCGAGGACGCCTACCTCGCGGTCGACGGCATGCACTGTTCGACGTGCGAGGCCTTCCTCGAGACGACGGCGGAGCGCGAGGACGGCGTCCGCGGCGCGACGGCCAGCTACGCGACGGACACGATCCGGCTCGTCTACGATCCCGATCGGGTCGCGGCCGAGGACCTCCCCGACCTCGTCTCGGGCTACGGGTACACCGCGGCCGATCGAGCGGCCGGAGACGGTGCGGGCGACTCGGACGACGGCCTCGCCCGGCTCCTGCTGGGCGGCTTCTTCGGCATGATGGTCATGGTGTGGTACGTCCTCTTTCTCTACCCGACGTACTTCGACCTCGAGCCGGTCGTCGACTTCGGCGGCTACGAGCTCACCTTCCTGTCGGCGAACATCTGGGCGTTCACCTCGTTCGTCCTCTTCTACAGCGGCTACCCGATCCTTCGCGGCGCATACGTCAGCCTCCGGGCGGGACGGCCGAACATGGACCTGCTCGTCGCGACGGCCGCGCTCGGCTCGTACGGCTACAGCGCGGTCGCGCTCGTTCTCGGCGAGAGTCACCTCTACTTCGACGTGACCGTCGCGATCATTCTCGTCGTCACCGCGGGGACCCTCTACGAGAAATCGGTCAAGCGCCGCGCGACCGGACTGCTCTCCGAGCTAACCGAGCAGCAGGTCGACGAGGCCCGCCTCGAGCGCGGCGAAACGGTCCCGCTCGAGGCCGTCGAGCCCGGCGACCGGCTCCTGGTCCGGCCCGGGGAACGGGTCCCGCTAGACGGCGAGGTCGTCGAGGGCACGGCGGCGGTCGACGAGTCGCTCGTGACCGGCGAATCGCTGCCCGTCGGGAAGGGGCCGGGCGATCCAGTTCGCGGCGGCACCGTCGTCACCGACGCGCCGATCGTCCTCGAAGTCGGTGACGAGGCCGAGAGCACCCACGATCGGCTCGTCTCGCTGCTCTGGTCGATCCAGAGCGCCCGCCCCGGCGTCCAGCGCCTCGCGGACAAACTGGCGACGGTCTTCGTCCCGCTGGTGGTCGTCCTCGCCGTCGCGACGGCCGCCGTGACGCTCGCGACCGGCTCGAGCGCGTCGGCGGCGCTCCTGCTCGGACTGACGGTCGTGATCGTCTCCTGTCCGTGCGCGCTCGGGCTCGCGACGCCGCTCGCGATCGCCGCAGGGGTCCAGAACGCCGCCGAGCGGGGGATTGTCGTCGCCGCCGAGACGATATTCGAGGACGCTCGAGACGTCGACGTCGTCGTCCTCGACAAGACCGGAACGCTCACGACGGGGACGATGGCCGTCGAGAGCGTTCACACCGTCGCTGACGACGCGGACGACGCTTCCACCGGCACCGACGCCGACGAACTGCTTCAGCGAGCCGGTGCGGTCGAAGCGCTCTCGGAGCACCCGATCGCAGCCGCCGTCGCCGATGCAGCACCCGACGACGCTACCGCGAACGCCGCGAGCGCCGTCGAGGGTTTCGAGCGCGCCGACCGCGGCGTCAGCGGCCTCGTCGACGGCGACCGCGTCGTCGTCGGCCATCCCGACTACCTCCGCGAGCGCGGCCAGACGATCCCCGGCGCGCTCGAGTCGACGATCGACGACGCTCGGGCCGCGGGCGACGTGCCGGTCGTCGTCGGCTGGGACGGCCGGGCTCGCGGCACCGTCGTCGTCGGGGACTCCCCGCGCGAGGAACTGGACGCGGCGCTCGAGACGCTCTCGGCGGATCGCGAGGTCGTCGTCCTCACCGGCGACGAGGGGCCGGCGGCCGATCAGTTCCGCGCGCTCGATGGCGTCGACGAGGTCTTCGCCGGGGTTCCACCGGAAGCGAAGGCCGAAACCGTCGACCGGCTCCGCGCTCGAGGGACGGTGGCGATGGTCGGCGACGGGAGCAACGACGCGCCCGCGCTGGCCGCGGCAGACGTAGGCATCGCGATGGGGGGTGGAACGAAACTCGCGACCGACGCGGCCGACGCGGTGATCGTCGGCGACGACCTCGCGGCCGTCGCGGAGACCTTCGATATCGCGACGAGCACGCACCGCCGGATCCGCCAGAACCTCGGGTGGGCGTTCGCGTACAACGCGGTCGCGATTCCGCTCGCGATCGTCGGCCTGTTGAACCCGCTCATCGCGGCCGTCGCGATGGCGGCGAGCAGCGCGCTGGTCGTCTGCAACTCCGCGCGCTCGATGTGAACGTCAGTCGCCCGCGTCCGAAGCGTCCTCGGCCGTCACGACCCGCTCGACTTCCCGTCGCTGTCCGTCTTCGTAGACGTAGGTCGTTCCCTCGTCCTCGTCGTCCGTCTGCCGGTGGCTCCCGTCGCAAAAGGGAAACGACTCCGAGAGCCCGCACTGACAGACCGCTACGTCACCTTTCTCGTCGTCGATATCCGAGGGGTCGAGTCTTCGCGGTCCGCGCTCCTCGAGTTCGACCAGTCGTGTCATGATCGCGTCTCCGGTCGCCGCCTCCAAAACGCTTCGCTCGGCCGCCTGGAGGGAGTCGTCCGATCACGGGCATAGCTGTCATCCCTCACCCGTTATGGGAACGGCAAGGTTCTTGGTACAGGTCTCGGATATCCGAATACACACTGCCATGTCGTCCGCCGCAATGCCGACTGCGATCGCGCTCGCGGTCGTCAAAACGCTCGTTCTCATCGTCGGCGGCGTCATCACCTACTTCGCGTACAAAGCCTACCGGCGAACCCGCCAGCCGGCGCTGGGCTATCTCTCGCTCGGGTTCGGCCTCGTCACCCTCGGATTGGTGCTCGCCGGGATGCTGTACGAGGTACTCGACGTGCCGCTGATGACTGGCGTCCTGCTCGAGAGCTTGCTGGTGTTGGCCGGCTTCCTGGTGATCGCCCGCTCCCTGTACGTGACCTGAGCGCCGCTCGCCGTGCCGCAGATTTCGAGACTGCAATCGCTCGCCTCGATCGGACGAGTCCGCGATCGGAGCCGTTCGCGATCGATGCCAAACATATTTGGAGTTATCCGTATCCTCGATACCGGTATATACCCTATACGGCAGGGACGCGGCGCTGAACCACGAGTTCCGTCCACCCTGTCGTCGTACCCCCTTCCTCCCATCTCGTCGCGAGTAGTCGAATCCGACGGCTTCCCAGACGGGCACTCCCGCGAGTACCAGTGCACGGATCGGTCGAACCACACAGACGTAAGTGGGCTCCGTCCGCAGTGGGCTGCATGAACGCCGATTCCGATCTCACGAACTCGCGTCGTGGTCCCGTTTCGAGTCGCCTCCATCGACCCACACCGGTGAGTGAGCGCCCATGAGCGGCGACGACCCCGAGCTCGCCGTCGGCGCTGACGCGTTCACCCAGCAGGGAGCGGGCCTCGAGGTGGCGGTCGTCGGCGCGGGGGCCGTCGGCGCGACCGCGGCCTACGATCTCGCCTGCGAGGGAGCGAACGTGACCCTCTACGACCGCGGGAGCGTCGCGAGCGGCTCGACCGACCGTGCCGCGGGGATCTGCTACGACGCGTTCGCGGACGGACTCGACGCCGAACTCGCGGGCGACGCGATCGAGCGATTCCGAGCGCTGTCGGGCGACGATACCTTCCCGTTCGTCGAGTGTCCCTACGTCTGGCTCGCCCGCGAGGGCGACGACGAGCGGGCCGACGCCGTTCGCGAGCAGGTCGCGCGGATGCAGGACAACGGCGTCGTCGCCCTCGAGATGGAGGGTGACGCACTCTCCGACCGTTTCCCCGCCCTGCGAACCGACGACGTCGCGGTCGCGGGGATCGCCGGCGCGGCGGGCTACGCCGATCCGGGCGCGTACGCGGCCTGTCTCGCGGCCGCAGCCACCGGTACCGGAGCGACCCTCGAGACCGAGACGCCGGTCGAGATTCGGACGGACCCGACGCGGGTGATCGACTCGGAGGGGGAGGTCCGCGAGGTCGACGCGGTCCTCGTGGCCGCGGGAGCGCACACGAAAGAACTGCTCGGGGACGCCGGAGTCTCCCTCGCGATGAAACCCTATCGGGTACAGGCGCTCGTCGCGAGCGGTGACCTCGCGGAGCCGATGTGCTACGACGCGAGCGGCGACTTCTACCTGCGGCCACACGCGGACGGCCTCCTCGCTGGCGACGGCACCGAGAACCGCGAGGCCGACCCCGACGCGTACGACCGCGAGGCCGACGACGGGTTCGCCGACGATCTCGTAGAGCGGGTCGCACACCGCGTCCCGGCCGTCGCGGCGGACGCGAGTCTCGAGCGCGCGTGGGCCGGTCTCTGTACGGCGACGCCCGATCGCGATCCGCTGGTCGGAGAACTCCGCGACGGACTCTACGTCGCGACCGGCTTCCAGGGCCACGGCTTCATGCGCGCGCCGGCGATCGGACAACGGATCGCGGCGGAGATACTCGGCGGGGAGGGGATCGACGAGTACGATCCGACGCGGTTCGACGGTGACGAGGCGTTCGACGTCGCGTCCGGGATGGCGCTCGATCCGAACTGAGTCAGTCGTCGAGGGTGACGGGTTCCGTCTCGGTACTCGCGTCCGACGCCGACGCGTCGGACTCACCGACCTCGACCCCGGCGCCGGTCGTGTCGGTCTCTCTCACCGCCGAGTCCTTCGGAATCTCGACGGTCAGCGTTCCCGTTTCGGAGAGTTTCGCCGTACCGGCGTCCGGATCGACGACCGCGTCGGCCGGCAGTTCGGCCTCGCCGCTCAGGGCCATCCCGCGGCCGGGGAACCGCATCTCGTACCCCTCGTGGAACTGACGGAACCGATCGATTCGGACCTTGACGTTCCCCTCGAGGTAGCGGACCGCTACGTCGTCCGGTTCGGCACCGGGCGCGTCGAAGACGACGCGGTAGGTGTCGTCGTTCTCGAGGATGTCGACGGGGAGCGAGCGATGGTTCTGGACGCGGCCGTTCGCGCGTCCGACCTGACGGTACAACGCGCTCCCGACCGATTTACCGAAGTCCTTGAGGGTCACGGGCGGTCACCCCGGACGGTGCGTGTGAGGCTGACAGTGGTCTCGGGGACCGAGAGAAGGGCGTGGCGATACATGGAAGAGACGACTCTATCGAGGGCTACAACAGCCGCGTTCATATCCCTTTTGGCAGATTCAAAAGAAACGTCAGACGTGATCGACCCGCTCGCGGTCGATCCTGCCCTCCGAGTCGGGTCCGTTCGCCCGGTCAGAGTTCCACCCGCTCGAGGCAGTCGGTGCCGCCGCAAACCGGACACGACAGCTGCGAGATGTCGAGGTCGTCGGGCACGTCGTAGGTGTAGTGGTTCTCGAAGATGTCGAGAAAGCAATCGTCGTCGGTGCACACGATCTCTTCCGTCGGGGGCATACGCGTTACTAGCGTCACGACGACTATCAACGTCGGGGTTGCGGCACCTGGCGGTGTTCGATCAGCCGCCCGGATAGCCGTTCGTTCGCGCCCGGTTTGCCGACCAGCTCCTGTCTGCCGGCCGACCGAGCCACCGCCGGGTGGGACTGAAAGGGGCGACTCGGCGAGCTCTCGAGCCCGCCGGGTCGGGGCTTTCGTGTAGTCACCGTTTTAGCCCTCGAGGCGCTATCGGGCGCCATGACTGACCCCGAGACGCTGTCCGTGACGATCGTCGACGGCTACGTCGACGAGCCGGCGCACTTCGGGGTGCCGCCGTACATCTCGACGTATCCGCGGTACGTCGCGGGTGCGCTCGTCGATGCTGGCGTCCCGCGCGAGGGGATCACCTATCACACGATCGATCGGCTTCGCGACGAGCCCGACTACTGGCGGGACGTCGACGAGGCCGACCTCACGATCTACCTCGGCGGGATGACCGTTCCCGGCAAGTACGTCGGCGGCACGCCGGCCGAACCCGACGAGGTCCGAAAGCTCGCCTGGACCGCCGACGGAACGAGCCTGATGGGCGGCCCCGTCAAATTCGGCGTCGGCGACGAGAACGCCGGTGCAACCGAGACCGAGCGTCAGGACCTCGACTTCGACTTCGTCGCCAAAGGCGACGTCGAGGCCGCCGTCTACGATCTCGTCGAGAGCGGCCTCGAGGGCTTCAACAACCGGATGCGCGACGTCGACGAGGTCTCGCGGTGGGCCCGAGAGGGCGCGTTCGTCGTCGAACAGCATCCGAACCATCCCGACCACCTCATCGCCGAACTCGAGACCTCGCGGGGCTGTGCGTACCGGTGTTCGTTCTGTACGGAACCGCTGTACGGCAACCCCTCGTTCCGTCCGCCGCCGACCGTCGTCGGCGAGGTCGACGCGCTCTCCGACCACGGCGTGCGACACTTTCGGCTGGGTCGCCAGGCCGACATCCTCGCCTACGGCGGCGACGGCGAAGCGCCGAACCCGGACGCTCTGCGCCAACTCTACAGCGGTATCCGCGAAGTCGCGCCGGACCTCGAGACGCTGCACCTCGACAACATGAACCCCATCACGATCGTCGAGTGGCCCGAGGCCAGCCGGGAGGGGATCCGGATCATCGCCGAGCACAACACGCCCGGCGACACGGCGGCGTTCGGCCTCGAGTCCGCCGACCCCGTCGTCCAGGAGGAGAACAACCTCAACGTCACCGCGGAGGAGTGCTTCGAGGCGGTCCGGATCGTCAACGAGGAGGCGGGGTGGCGGCCGGGGGAAGACCCGGCGGACGCGCCTACCTTCGGCGACGACGCCCCGCGCCGACTTCCCAAACTTTTGCCCGGCATCAACCTCCTGCACGGGCTCAAGGGCGAGCGCGAGGAGACCTACGAACGCAACCGCCAGTTCCTCCAGCGAGTCTACGACGAGGGCTACATGCTCCGCCGGATCAACATCCGGCAGGTGATGGCCTTCGACGGTACCGACATGAGCGATACGGGCGCCGAGATCGCAAACGAGCACAAGAAGCTGTTCAAACGCTACAAAAAACGGGTCCGCGAGGAGATCGACAACCCGATGCTCGAGCGGGTCGCCCCGCCGGGCACCGTGTTGCCGGACGTCCACCTCGAGTACCACCAGGACGGGCGGACCTTCGGCCGCCAGCTCGGCACGTACCCGCTGCTGGTCGGGATTCCGGGCGAGCGCGAACTCGGACGGACGATCGACGCGGCGGTCGTCGACCACGGCTATCGCTCGGTCACCGCCGTCCCCTACCCGCTCGATCTCAACGCGGCCTCGATGGACGAACTCACCGCCATCCCCGGCGTCGGCGACCGCACCGCGGGCGACATCGTCGTCAACCGCCCCTACGAGTCCGTCGGCGACGCCGACCTCGGAACCGAGTTCGATCTCTCCCGGTTCGTCACGACGCGACCGCTCGAGCGCGCCGATTAACGGAATTCGCGACCTCACGCGCATTGTGAGTGTCTAACACGGCCGTTCCGGCGCGCTCGCGAGCGCATCGCTTTCGGCAATTTCCCCGTCAAACGGCGGTTCGGTGTCGGTAGTTCTATTATGGATGGGAATCTGCACTGAAATAGAGGGTCTACCTGTGGAAATCTCTGACAAACTGCTGTGTCTGTTCAGTACGGACGTTTCGGAGGAGGAGGATCGCTACGTTATCGAGGTGCCGCGGCAGGAGATCGAGACCGGCGATATCGATCCCGGGGAGGTCTACCGCGTCGCGCTCATTTCGCGCGACGAGGCCGCCAGCGACGGCGACACCGCGGCGACCAGTCAGCCGGCGACCGCGCCGTCCGAGCCCCAGCCGCCGGTCGACGTGGGCGAAACGCGCTACGTCGAGATCGAAGACATCGGCAAGCAAGGCGACGGCATCGCCCGCGTCGAGCGCGGCTACGTCATCATCGTCCCCGGCGCAGACGTCGGCGAGCGCGTCAAGATCGAGGTCACTGAGGTCAAGTCGAACTTCGCCGTCGGCGAGATCATCGAGGATACCTTTTAAGAACGACCTTTTTTGCGCTCGGGTCGGCGAAGCCGACCACTCGCGCAAAAAATCTCGACCAAAAAAGGCCGAGCGCGCCGGCGGCGCGCTCGGGGAAACGGCGCGCGAAGCGCGCCGTACAGCAACCGCTTTCGTAGCCGCGTCGTCTTTGTCGGCCAGCCACTTTCGTAGCCACGCCATCGGTTATCGGCCAGCCGCTTTCGTAGCTACGTCGTCGGCTATCGGCCGGTCTCGTCACCGGAGTCACAGCGATCGGACTCGACCATCGGGTGGCGATTGACCGATCAGCCGCGGCTCCGACTCACTCCTCGAGCGGCGTCCCGTCGATCCGTTTCGCGCCTTCGGAGTCGTGAACGACGACCTCACCTGGATCGGGATCGACCGGTTCGTATGCATCGCGGACCGCGATGGCCTCCTCGAGTTCTCGTACGGCCCGTTCTTTGAGCGCTCGAGCCAGTTCTTCGGCGTCCTCGCGCGAAATGTCCCGACCCAGACCCTCGCACTCGTGGGCGCGGACCACGCCGGCTTCGTCCACGGCGTCACCCATCGGCTGGCTGGTTCCCGCGAGGGCGACGCTGAACGGGTAGGTCCGACAGATCAGCGGGCGGTCGTCGTGGACGGTACACGCACCCGTTCCCGATTCGTCTTCCGCGTAGAAGGTACAGTCGCCGCAGTCGTCGGTCTGGAGCGCCCACTCGAAGGTCTCACCCTCGAGGTCGCCGTCTTCGGTTTCCGAGAGACCGTACGGCATCGGCCGGGCGACATCGCGCCAGTCGTACTCGCCGTCGTAACTGTCGCTCTCTTCGAGTTCGCGCACTTCGTCGGGAAATACGGTCGCCGTGTGGTCGTCGTCGGCGTCGGCCTTGCAGCAGGCCCCACAGCGGGTACACTCGAAGCCGATCGACTCGATCGCGTCCGCGAGGTCGTCGACGGCCAGTCGGCGGGCGTCCTCGAGTTCGGCTTCGAGCGATTGCACGCTCGAGGGGAGGCGGTCGACGCGGAAAAGTCAGTCGCCCACGGGCGGCGTCGCCCGCTCGCCGTTCCACGCGACCCGTCCCTCGACGGCGAGTTTCTCGAGGTGAGCGCGGACCGTCGCCCGCGCGAGGTCGCGGACGCCCGAGAGGTCCTTGTCGTACGCGCCGTCGAGGATCGCATCGAGCGTCTCGGCACCCGCATAGACGGCCTCGAGCACCCGTTCCTCGCGGTCGGCGCGGTGGGTGAGCAGTCGCTCGAGGGTCCCTCGGGGAGCGTCGATCTCCGGGCCGTGGCCGGGGCAGAGCGCCGGCGGGTTCCGCGCCCAGAGCCGACGCAGCGACGTCACGTACGCGCGCATATCGCCTTCGGGCGCGCCGACGACGACGCTGCCCTCGCGGACGGCGCAGTCGCCACACAGGACCGGGCCGCCGCGGCCGGCCTCGAGGGCGACGTGGTCCGGGGCGTGGCCGGGCGTATCGAGGACGCGAACGCGCTCGTCGCCGAGCGGAATGGTCGTTCCGGGAACGAAGGTGCGGTCGGGCTCACAGCCCGTTACATCGCGAAATCGGTCGGTTCGGCCGTACCGGGCCCAGACCGTGGCGTCGGTCTCGGCAGCGTACTCGGCGACGGCGCCGACGTGATCAGAGTGGGTATGGGTGACGAGGACGTGTTCGACGGCGTGTTCGGAAACCAGTCGGTCGAGATCGTCCGTCCGCGCCGCCGGATCGACGAGGGCGGCAGGAGCGGTTCCGGACTCGCGGCGTCGCCGCTCGTCGTCCGGAGCAGGCTCCGTCGTGTCCCGAACGAGGTAGGCGTTGGTGTCGCCGCTGGGCGCGCGCGTGGCAACTGGGACGACACACCGGCTCACGTGCATACGTGGACAATGCAATCGGACCGAAAAGGATGTATCGACAGCGACGATGCCGGCCGGTCCACCCCCGCACCCCCGAGTGGCGGACCGCAGCTCGGAAACAGTCGAGACGATCAGTGCTTGAGGAAGTAGACCTGCTTCCGGGCGTCGCGGAAGCTGTACCGCGAGCCGACGAGGCCGACGTCCTCGAGTCGGTTGAGCGCGTAGCGAACGGTGCGGTCTGGCAGCAGCGATTCCTCGGCGAGCTGGCCCTGTGAGAGCGGCGAATCGGTCTCCAGCACTTTCGCGACGAGCTTCGCGCTCGGCGGCAGTTCGCGGAGTCGGTCGCGGTATTCGTCCTCGGAAAGCGTTTCCTCGGCGGCAGCGCCACGGTCCTCGGCTGTACTCGTGCTCATACCTACGTGAGCGGAATCGGTGATGGTAAAGCTTCCCTATATTCAGATACGAATAATCCAGTTTGTATAAGGTGTATGAATGAGGTATTAACACAGAACGTCAACGCCGTATTTCGACCCCCTTCACTACCGTCACCGGCCGAATCCGAATTCGGTTCCGGTGGTCGGTCGCGGGCGGACTCCAGTATCGTTTTATCCCATCGGGACAGTAGCTTCGCCCAGTGTGAAAGGACAGGAGTGGTACCAAGCCGATGATGTCGCCGAGGAATACGACGACAAGCGGTTCTCTCGGGGCGGACAGCTGATCGATCGCCGGGAGAAGGAGGCCGTCCTCGAGGCGATCATGCCCGTCGAGGACCGGTCGATCCTCGAGATCGCCTGTGGTACCGGGCGGTTTACTCTCATGCTCGCCCACCAGGGGGCGAACGTCGTCGGACTGGATATCTCGGCGGCAATGTTACAGCAGGGACGGCGGAAGGCGCGAAACGCCAAGACCGAGGGAACGCTCGAGTTCCTCCGTGGCGACGCGGGTCGGCTGCCGTTTCCGGACGATCACTTCGATACCGTCGTCGCGATGCGGTTTTTCCACCTCGCGGACGATCCGGAGGCGTTCCTGCGGGAGATGCGACGCGTCTCGCGCGATCAGATCGTCTTCGACACGTTCAATCGTTTCTCCACGCGTAGCGTCTACAACTGGGCGCTCCCGATGGGGTCGCGACTCTACTCGAAGAGCGAGGTCGCCGTCCTGCTCGCGAAGACGGACCTGACCCTCGAGGACGTCGAAGACGACTTCCTCCTGCCGTACGGACTCTACCGGTCGATCCCCAACGGGTTGGCGTCGCCGCTACGCGCGGTCGACGAAGCGGTCGGCGAACTTCCGGTCACAGACCACCTCGCCTCGGTGTCGTACTGGAACGCACGCGTCCGCTGAGCGAACCGGCAGAAATCCCATCTATTTACTATCAGGAGCCCCTAACGGGCGGTATGGAGCTCTCGGTAGTCGTGTCGACGCTCAACGACCGGGAGCGGTTACTGTCGTGTCTCGACGCCCTCGAGGAGCGGACGCCGTCGTCGACGGAGATCGTCGTCGTCAACGGCCCCTCCTCGGACGGGACGACCGGCGTCGTGCGTGAGCGCGACGACGTCGACGTCCTCGTCGAGATCTCCGAGCGAAACGCCGGCGTCTCCCGGAACGCCGGCCTCGAGCAGGCGACCCGCGACGTCGTCGCCTTCCTCGACGGCGAGTACGCGATCGACCACAGCTGGTATCCGGCCATCGACGAGGGGATCGGCGACGGGGCGAACATCGTCACCGGTCCCGTCACCGGCGGCCCCGGCGGGAGCGAACTCCGGTTGCCACAGCGGGTCGGCGGCCGAACGGTGACGCAGTTTCACGGCGACAACGTCGCCTTCGAGCGGCCGGTCCTCGAGACTCTGGACGGGTTCGACGAGTATCTCGAGGCGGCCGGCGAGCGCGACTGTGCCCACCGCGCGGCGAATCTCGGCTACGAGGTATCGTGGGACGCCGCGATGGCCGCCCGGTGTGAGGTCGGAACCGACGGCGGTCGAGCCGATCCCGACTGGGGGGAGACCTACCGGTCGATGGCGTACCGGCTCGCGAAAAATTACGGGCCGCGACCGAGCGTCGTCGTCCGGACCGGAAACAGCGCCGTCCGAGACGGGATCGCCGCCGCTCGCCGACTCGCCTCTGGCGACGCGACGCCGACGGACTGGCTCTCCGACGGCACCGACGTGAGCAGAAACGTCGCACGCGGGTTGTTAGACGGGCTTCGCGCCCGGTACGCCGACCGCTCGAAGCGGCGTAATCCACACGGTCTCTCGGCGCGCCACGACCGGGCGGTCCAGATCTACGACCGGCGGTGAGCTGCCGCGACAGCGAACGACTCGCAGGCGCTCACTCGCCGCGGAACTCCGGTTCTCTGTCCTCGAGTCGCGCCTCGAACCCTTCCCGGTAGTCGTGCGTGTCGTCGAGTTCGTGGCCGAGCTGGCGTTCGTACTCGAGTCCCTGCTCGAGGGGCATATCGAAGGCGGCGTTGAGCGCTCGTTTCCCGTTTCGAAGGCCGAGCGGCGCGTTCTCACAGAGCCTGTCGGCGAAAGCTTTCGCTCGCTCGTCGACTGCGTCGGCGTCGACGACTTCGTGAACCAGCCCCATCTCGGCGGCGTCCTCGGGGTCGACGAACTCGCCGGTCAGGACGATCTCCTTGGCCTTCGAGAGGCCGACCAGCCGGGGCAGGCGCTGGGTGCCGCCGCCGTGGGGGAAGGTGCCGAGTTTGATCTCGAGCAGGCCGTACGTCGCGTCCCGGCCGATCACGCGGAAATCGCAGGGGAGCGTGAGTTCGAACGCGCCTGCGGGCGCGGCCCGCTTGATGCCGGCGACGACCGGCTGGCGAAGCTCCTCGATCGTGTCGAGGACCGTGGGGAAGACGTCGCGGTCGATCTCGGTGTCGGGTTCGACGCGGTCGCGCATCATGTTCAGATCCATCCCGGCGGAGAAGACGGGGCCTTCGCCCAGCAAGGTGGCCGCACGGATATCGTCGTTCGCGTCGACCCGCTCGAGGGCCTCGATCAGATCCTGCATGAGCGGGACGGTCATCGCGTTGCGCTTGTCCGGTCTCGAGAGGTAGACGTCGGCGCGGTGGTCGTTCCACTCGATCGCTGCGAGTCCATTGCCAACGGATTCCATGGGAGGTGGTCGCGGGCGACGCTCTTAACGGTCGGTGAGGGAGAACGTGCTGCCGATACTCGCCCGGCGGCGGATTCAGAACAGGCCGACGACGAAGCCGACGCCCATGACGACGAGGACGGCGGCGGAGAAGACGGGAAGGTACGGCGTGTACCGCTCGACGGTCTCCTCGGAGCGCTGATAGCCCGCGATCAGGAGCATCGTCAGCCCGACGATACCGACGACGACCGTGAGCGCGTAAGCGCTCATTAGTTCGAGACAGTGGGTCGACCCGGCACAGAGCGCGATGATCTCGAACTCCTCTTCGTGTGCGAACCCGAGGACGAACGCGAACCACGCGATGCCGAGCAGGCCGCGGTCGGCGTCGTGCTCGAGGTCGCCGCGCGAATCGTGGTCGCGTGAATGTCCGTGATCGTGTGAATGTCCGTAGTCGTGCGAGTGCTCGTGGTCGGAACCGTGACGGTGATCGGCGACGCGGTCGGTGTCAGTGGAATCGTGCTCGCGCTCGTCGGCGTGGCTTCCGTGCGTGTGGCCGTGGCGGTACTCGCGGACGCCGAGCGCGACGAGCAAGACGCCTGCCACGAGACTCACCGGTCCGCCGATCTGGACGCTATCGAGGACGGTGATCGGCTCGTTGAGCTGTGTGAGGGCGAAATAATCCTTCGCGTAGAAGAACACCGCGACCATCGCGATGCTGCTCACGAGGTGGCCGACGCCGATGAGGAGACTCGCCGCGAAGCCGTACGCCCACTCGTTCCCCTTGTCGAGCGCGTACGACGCCGCGACCGGCCAGCCGTGACCAGGTTCGATGCCGTGGACGGCACCGAGCGCGACGGCACCGGTGAGCAGCCCCAGCGCGTCGCCGTGGATCATCCCGTCTCGAGTCGAGTGTGACGGGCCGGTTAACGGTTGTTACTACCGAAACGGGGGTTCGATCATACGAGGGACTCTTGTGGAGACACGACGGTAACGGAGATATGCGAACGTCGTTCAACATCCCGGACGAGGTCCTCGAGGAGTTCGATCGGATCTGGCAGGAGCAAGGCATCGACAACCGGTCTCGAGCGGTCAGGGAGGCGATGCAGGAGTACATTGAAGCCCACTCGCGGCTCGAGGAGACGACCGGGGAAATCGTCGCGCTCGTCGGCTTCGACTACCGCCACCACGACGTAATTCGGGAGCTGCACACGGTCCAGCACGAGTACCAGGACGTGATCCTCAACACGAGCCACACCCATCAGGGCGAGTGGTGTCTCGAGTCGCTGTTCTGTCGCGGGCCGGCCGAACGGGTCCGCGACCTCACCTATCGCCTCCGGGACTTCGACGGCGTTCGCCGCGTGAAGGTCATGGTCATCCGAGACGGGGAGATCTGACGCCGCCGATCGCGGCGTCGCGGCCGGTCGACGGCTGGTCCGACCGCGACCCGCAGTGCTACTCGAGGTCGTAGAGGTCGGTCGAGAGGTAGCGCTCGCCGGTGTCGGGGAGGACGACGACGACCAGTTCGTCCGGGTGCTCAGCCGCGTATTCGGCTCCGGCAGCGAGCGCCGCGCCCGACGAAACACCGACGAGCAGCCCTTCGCTGCGGCCCAGCTTTCGGGCCGCGTCCTTGGCCTCACTCGCCTCGACGGCGCGGACCTCGTCGACGAGTTCGGTCCGGAGGATGTCGGGAACGAACCCGGGGCCGATGCCCTGGATGTCGTGACCGTCGGCGCTCAGTTCGGAGAGGGTCGGCGACTCGGCGGGTTCGACCGCGACGGACGTGAAGTCCGTCTTGTCCCGATCTTCTTTGACGTACTCCGAGACCCCAGTGATCGTCCCGCCGGTGCCGACGCCGGCGACGACCGCGTCGACCGCGCCGTCGGTGGCCGCCCAAATCTCCGGCCCCGTCGTCTCCCGGTGGGCGGCCGGGTTGGCCTCGTTCTCGAACTGCCGGGCCAGGATCGCGTCCTCGCGGTCGGCGGCGAGTTCGGCGGCGCGCTCGTTGGCACCGCCCATCCCGTCCTCGGCGGGGGTGAGCTCGAGATCGGCCCCCAGCGCCCGCAGGAGCTGGCGGCGCTCGACCGACATGGATTCCGGCATCGTCAGCACGCAGTCGTACCCCCGCGCCGCGGAGACGGCCGCCAGGCCGATTCCGGTGTTGCCGCTGGTCGATTCGACGACGGTGCCGCCGGGCTCGAGGCCCCCCTCGCGCTCTGCGGCGTCGACAATCGAGCGAGCGATCCGATCCTTGACCGAGTAGGGGTTCGCCGCTTCGACTTTCCCGAAGCAGTTGTCTGCGAAGGCGTCCAGTCGCAACAGGGGCGTCTCGCCGATCAGTTCGTCGACGCGCTCGGCGGCGTCGACGTCGGCCGCGGATTCGAGACTCGAGTCCATGCGGCGATACATTCGGGAGAACCGGGGTACGGCTTGTCCCGAATCGGTTCGGTCGGCAGCGAGTCCGTGCAGGCTCAAAGGCCCGTTTGAGCTTGGAGGGCGTTTTTCTCCGTTCCCCGTGACGGACGAGTATGGATCGACGACAGTTCCTCGCGGCATCGACGGTCGGACTCGCAGCGGCGGTTGCGGGGTGTGCGGGAAGTCCGCTCAGCACCGACGACTCCGGCTCGGACGGCAATCAGAGCGCCGATCGGGGGGAGATCACGGTCAGCGCCAACGGCGAGGTCGAAGCGGAACCAGACCGGGCGATCGTCAGCGTCGGCGTCGAGGCCAGCGGCGAGAGCGCCGAGGCCGTCACCGACGAACTGGCGACGGGAGCCGAGCAACTCCGTGCGACGTTCGACGAACTCGGCATTCCCGAGGAAAACGTCGAGGAAGGACAGTACCGGATCTCCCCGGTCCGCAAGCGTACCGGCGAGGAGGCGGGGTTCGAGGGGACCCACTCGTTCGAGGTGACGCTGACAGATGTCGACCGCGTCGGCGAGGTCATCGACGCGGCGGTCGCGGCGGGGGCCGACGACGTGGGCTACGTGAACTTCACGCTCCAGGAGGAGACCCGCGCCGAACTCCGGAAGGACGCGATCGACGCGGCGCTCGCTAACGCCGATGCAGAGGCGGCACACATCGCCGACAACCGCGGCGTCAGCCTCGAGGGGACGACGGCCGTCACGACCGGCGGCGTACAGGTCCATCCCGTCCGGCAGGAGGCGATGGCCAGCGGCGACGCAGCGGGCGGCGCGCCGCCGACGGAGATCGACGCGGAACCGGTCAGCGTCAGCGCCAGCGTGACGGTCACGTACGCGTTCGGCGAGTGATCGCGCTGGCCTCGAGAGCGACACTGACGGGTACCGCCGTCTCCCCTCACGACCGTTTTCGGCCGGCCTAAAATCGAACGGCTTTTGAATTATTAGGCTGGCCTAAACCGTATGGATACGCCACGGTAGTTCGGTTCGAGTCGACGAGCGTTCGTGACGGCAGGGATTACAGCGGGGAGCGCAGCGCTGGCCGGCTGTATCGGTGAAACCGGTTCCGAGTCGGAGACCGGGAGCGGCGACGGCTCGTACACGGTGTCGACGGCGCCGATGGGGGAGATGGAGTTCGACGCCGTTCCCGAGGACGCCTTCGTCACGTTCACGCAGTACGCGGACATGGCGGTCGCGCTCGGCCACGGCGACGCGGTGAGCACGCTCTTCGCCCCCGAGATGTCGGGGACGACCATGAACAAGTTCTACGAGCGGCTCCCGGGCGTCTCCTTCGACTGGGAGGGACTGGAGAATCCGCTTCAGAACGGCGTGATCAAAGAGCAACTCTACGGCGCGGAGAGCGACGTCCACTTCCTCGATCCGTCCTACGTGCTGACGACCCAGGACGACTGGAACGCGTCCGATATCGAGGAGATCGCCGACACGGTGGCTCCGTGGATCGGCAGCTACCACAGCGGCGTCCACAGCGAGCCCGCCGAAGCGTACGCCGACAGCTACGAGTACTACACGCTCCGGGAGCTCTTCGAGACTGTCGCGGCAGTCTTCCAGGAGCGAGAGCGATATCAGGCGCTCAAAGGCATCTACGAGGAGACGCTATCCGAAATCGAGGCGAACCTGCCGCCCGAAGACGAACGGCCGACGGTCGCACGGGTCACGCTGGGCGACGGCGTGTTCTACTCCTACCGCCTCAACACGCCGGGCTTCTGGCAGGCCGAGACGCGACCGCTGGGCGCACACGACGCGCTCGCCGACGTGGCGTGGTCGGGCGACTGGGGTACCGTCAGCTACGAGACGATGCTCGAGGCCGATCCGGACGTCGTCCTCCACCTCTGGGGGATCACCTCGAGTTACGCCATCGCAGACATCCGCGATCGGCTGGAGTCCCACGCCGCCGGGAGCGAACTCGCGGCGGTACGGAACGATCGGGTACTCGCAAGCGGGATGCGCTATCAGGGCCCGATCATGAACCTGTTCCAGCTCGAGATGACCGCGAAGCAGCTCTATCCCGACCAGTTCGGCGCGTGGCCGGGTTACGAGGCGGGCCAGCCCTATCCGGGGATTCCCGAGGGCGAGCGGCTGTTCGATCGCGAGCGGGTCGCGAACGTCGTCACCGGGGCGGGCACCGATGGACAGTGAGAGCGCCGCGTTCGACGCCGACGCGGGCCACGACGTCGCAGTCGCCGTAATCGGCGGCGGCCCGGCCGGCTGTTCGGCCGACGTCTTCACCGCCCGCGCGGGCCTCGAAACCGTGCTCTTCGACCGCGGTCCCTCCTCGCTGCGTCGGTGTGCCTCCCTCGAGAACTATCTCGGCTTCCCCGCGATCGACCCCGAGACGTTCCTCGAGTTGGCGCGCGACCACGCCGCGGCGGCGGGCTGTCGAATCGAGGACGACCTGATCGAGTCGGTGACGGCGCTCGAGGCCGGCGGCTTTCGGCTCGAGCCCCAGAACGGCGAGCCGATCACGGCCCGACACGTGATCGCCGCGACGAAGTACGACGGCTCGTACCTCCGCGGGCTGGCCGGGGAGGGCGAGATGTTCGTCACCGAGGACCGCGACGGCGAGTCCAGCGAGCGGTTCGACCGCGACTATCCCGACTCCGACGGTCGGACGCCCCTCGACGGGCTCTACGTCGCCGGGCCGCTTGCGGGGTGTGGCGACCAGGCGATCATCGCGGCCGGCCACGGCGCGACGGTCGCCCGCGCGTTGCTCCGCGACCTGCGAGAAGCCGAGGGGTACTGGGGGCAGTTCGCGCCCCACTACGACTGGCGGCGCAAAGCCGAAAACCGGCGGGAAGAGTGGGCCGATCCCGAACGATGGGTCGAACTGTTCGAGGGGACGGCACCCGACGACCGCGAGGCCGAGACGATCCGCCGACTCGCCGAGCGCTACGCCGACGATCGCGACGCGACCTTCGTCGACGCGGAGACCACGACCGAGCGCGCCGAACGCGGCCAGCGGCGAGTCGCGGCCGCACTCGACGACGACGTGCTGCTCGAGGCCGTCGACGACGAAGCGATTCTCGAGTACGCCGGCGGCCTCGTCGAGTGGCGACTGAGCGCCGGGAGGAAGCGCGGTCGCTCGAGTCCGTCCCCTGTCGGGAACGGGTGATCAGTCGCGGCCGACGGCCGCCGCTCGTCGGTGGCAGTGAAACGCAGGAATTCGAATCGGCAAGCGCCGATCAGTCGTCGGCGGGAACCGCTCGCGTGTCCGCTCGCCCGGAAGCCATGGCGAGCACGTCGTCGAAGAAGTCGAGGGTGTCTTCGGGGCCGGGGTTCGCTTCGGGGTGGTACTGGCGGGTGATCACGTCGTACTCGATGCCGTCGATCCCCTCGGGCGTGTCGTCGTTGACGTTGATCTGGGTGACCTCGAGGTGGTCGCCGGGGTCGGCGACCGTGTAGCCGTGGTTCTGGGTGGTCATGACGACCTGTCCGGACTCTAAGTCGAGGACGGGCTGGTTGACGCCGCGGTGGCCGAAGGTCATCTTCTCGGTGGAGCCACCGAGGGCCTCGGCGACGATCTGCTGGCCGAGACAGATGCCGGCGACGGGCGTGTCCTCGACGAATTCCTCGACGAGCGAGATCGCCTGCCCGAAGTTGACCGGGTCGCCGGGGCCGTTCGAGATGAACAGCAGGTCGGGGTCGACGGCCTCGACGTCCTCGACGCTCGCGTCGTAGGGCAGGACGTGGACCGTCGCGTCGCGCTCGAGCAGCGAGTCGACGATCGAGCCCTTCGCGCCGCAGTCGACGAGGGCGACCGTCTCGCCGTCGTTGTCCGCGCCGTGGACCTCGGGTTCGTCGACGCTGACCTGCGCGCCGATGTCGGTGTGGTCGCTCATCGCTTTACACTGCTCGAGTTGCTCGAGAGCGTCCTCCTCGGTGACGTCCTCGCCGACGGCGATGCCGCACTTCATGGCGCCGCCGTCACGGATCGTGGTGACGACCTCTCGGGTGTCGAGGTGGTCGACCGCCGGGACGCCTTCGCTCTCGAGCCACTCGGCGACGTCTTCGGTGAACTCCTTGGCCAGCGCGGCGCGGGGGTGGACGCGATCGTCCTCGAACCGCTCCTCGCGGACGCCGTAGTTGCCGATCAGTGGGTACGAGAAGGTCAGGACCTGCTCCTCGTAGGAGGGGTCGGTCAGGCTCTCCTCGTAGCCCGTGTACGCTGTCGTGAAAACGAGTTCACCGCGAGCTGTCCCCGGAGCACGACCACGTCCCTCGAGTACGCGGCCGTCTTCCAGTGCGACGTAGGCTTCCGTCATTACGATCTACGTATCGGATGGACCCCCATAAGTGTTGTCTTCGAAGCTCAGTTACGATTTTCGTAATCGGTAAGTGCAGGTCACACGTAGGTACGCATCTCCATGGACGACCTGGACCGACAGATCCTCGATATCCTCCGGCGCGACGCCCGAACGCCGTACACCGAGATCGCAGACGAGGTGGGGACCAGCGAGGGCACCGTCCGCAACCGCGTCGAGCGCATGATGGACGACGACGTCATCGAGCGCTTTACCATCTCGACCCGCACGGGCAACGTCCAGGCGATGCTCGAGATCAGCGTCGCGGTCGACGTCGACACCAAGGCCGTCTCCGAGCGGATGGCCGAGTGGGACGAGGTCGACTTCGTCTGGATGGTATCGGGCGAGCAAGACGTGGTGCTCGTCGTCGACGCCGCGGACACGCGCGGGGTCAACGATCTCATCACGAAAGCTCGCGATCAGGAGGAAGTCGTGAGCACCAAGACGCGACTCATTCTGGACGAAGAACTCGGGTAAGTCGATTCGCGGACTCACACCGGCCGGCCCGATACCCGTCCGACGGAACCGATAATCGCTTCGGAGGTGTGCGTTTTCGGGTGAAAACCACCCTTATCCGTCTAATGAACGTCTTTTCGGTATCGAGTTTGGGAGCGGATCGCGTGCGTCCGCGGCAGTGGACGTCCCGCCGGCGTCGATCGCCGTCCGCTCTCGTGATCCCCAACGCGGTTCGCGGACGGAGTACCCAAGCGACGATACAAACAGACCACGACCATGGGAAACAAGCGCACACTTCATCCCGAAGCGAAGGACGAACTCCTGACCGTGCTCGCCGACCGCCGCTGCCGCGCCGTCCTCGCGTACTTCCGGCACTCGTCCGCCGACGTCGCGTCGGTGCAGGAACTCGCGAACGAACTGAAGAAACACGATCGGCGGGGAGACCAGGTCACGCTCGTGCTCATCCACTCGGTGCTCCCCCGGCTGGCGGACGCGGACGTCATCGACTACGACGGACGAAGCGACACGGTTCGATATCGAGGAGACCCCGACCTGGAGCGACTGGCCGAGCTGATCGCGGAGTTCTGATCGGCGCAGTTCGAGCCGAGTGCGTCGGCCGTTCGCGGGCGACGGTGAAGTGAGCGCGCTGCAGTCCGCGTCGCTCACCGCGGCCCGGTGCACCACTGCAGGGCGGTCGGGGTAACCGAGAGCGGGCGGTTCAGGACCTCTCTTCGCCGGGCGGCGTTCCGACCCCCGGCGTCGGCCGCTCGATCGCGTCGATCACTCGCTTGCGGTTGTGGATCGCGCGGTAGCCGCGGCGAAGGAGCCCGTCGAGCCACGAGTGCGAAACCTGCGCGCTCACCCGCCCGTCGCGGATGGCGTCAACGAGCGCCTCGGGCGTGAGCCGGTCGGTCTCGACGACGGTGTAGGCCCGCCCCACCTCGAAAGGGTAGTGGGCGTCGCTGCCGCCGACCAGCGGCAGATCGCGCTCTCGAGCCAGTTCCTCCACCAGCGGGCGCGAGCGGGGGTGTTTGCCGTTGACCTCGATGGCGTCGAAGGGGACGTCCTCGAGTTCGTGGAGCGTGCTGTTGCGAAACGGGTGAGCGACGATGGCGGCGCAGTCGCGATCGTGTGCCAGCGCGACCGCCTCTTCGGGTGAGAGCGCGCCCGGTTTCGTCGCCCTGGGCGGGTCCGGACCGACGACGAGGACGTGACCACGGTCCGTCGTGATCTCGATGCCCGGCAACGTCACCGCGCCGCCGTCGGGATCGAGCGGCGTGTAGTAGTCGTGGTTCGTCGTCGCGACCCCCTCGAGGCCCCGCCGGTCGGCGGCTTCGGCGAGGAGTCGGACGCCGAGCGGGTCGAACCGGTCACCCAGATCCCGACGGCCGTGGAAGAAACGCGTGTGCGCGTGCAGGTCGACGGAGTACACGGGAACGCATACGCCGGCCAGACCCTTTTGCGCTCGGCCGGCGTTTCCCGTGTATGGCACTCGAGGGGCCGGACGACGGTCGGCCGGGCGACGACCGCGTCCTCGTCCTCAACCCCGTCAGCGGGAGCGGCGATCACGTCGACGAGGTCGTCGAACGCGGACGGGCACACGGTTTCGAGATTCGAAAGTCCGAGGAGGGTGGTGACGCGCGCCGACTCGCTCGCGACGCCGCGCCCGACGCAGACCTCGTGGCCGCGGCCGGCGGCGACGGTACGCTCAACGCGGTGGTCAACGGTGTCGCGGCTGCGGACGAACTCGAGACGACGACCGTCGCGGTCGTCCCGGCGGGGACGGGCAACAACTTCGCGGCGAACGTCGGTGTGGAGGGAATCGAGCACGCGTTTACCGTGATCGAGGAGGGGCGTCGCCGCTGGATAGACGTAGGGATCGCGAACGAACGGGTGTTCGTCAACTCCTGTGTGGGCGGCATCACTGCCGAAGCGAGCAGCAGCACGACGCCGGAGAGCAAAGCGAATCTGGGCGTCCTCGCGTACGTGAAGAAGACGCTCGAGACCATGGGGTCGTTCGACTCGCTGCCGCTCCGGGTGGAGACGGCACCGGGACCGGACGGGAAACGAACGCAGGCCTGGGAAGGACGGGCCATGTTCGTCCTCATCGGAAACTGTCGACGGTTCACCGGCCCGCGAACGGCACAGGCCAACGTCGAGGACGGCCTGCTCGAGGTGACGATCGTCGAGGATGCCGCGGCCGTGAATCTGCTGGGCGATGCGGCCATGCAGAAGCTGTTCGGACGCGATAGCACCCACATCGTTCGGCGACGTACCCCGTCGCTCGAGATCGAGAGCGGGCGCGACTCCGTCGAGTACAGCCTCGACGGCGAGATGCTCGCGACCGAACGGCTGCACCTCGAAACGGAGTCCGAGACGCTCAGTATGGCCGTCGGCGAGACGTATCAGCCCGATCCCGACGGCGGAAAGCTGTGGTCGTTCGACCGGTCCTGACAGCGACGTGTATCGATTCGAAACCGCCGATACGAGACGATACTGGTTTCAAGAGTCGACGTAATTGTGCGGGTATGAGCACCCCGGACGAGGAGCTGGAACACAAGAACGCGGGACAGGACGTGATCGCCGTCGACGCCGACGACAACGAACTCGAGCCGGTCAACCGGCTCGACGCCCACACGGGCGACGGCATCCGCCATCGCGCCTTCACCTCGCTGGTCTTCGACGGCGAGGGCAACGTCTTGCTCGCCCAGCGCGCGCCCGACAAGCGCCTCTGGGGGACCTACTGGGACGGCACCGTCGCCTCCCACCCCGTGGAGGGCCAGAGCCAGGAGGAGGCGACCCGCGAGCGCCTCGAGGAGGAACTCGGAATCACGCCCGACCAGTACGACGACCTGCGGCTGACCGACCGCTTCGAGTACAAGCGCTACTTCGAGAACGAGGGCGTCGAACACGAGGTCTGTGCCGTTCTCAAGCTGACGCTGTCGGACCGCAGCCTCGACCCCAACGAGGAGGAGGTCGCCGGGCTGATGTGGGTCCCCTATGAGCGGCTCCACACCCATCCGGAGTGGTACCGGCAACTGCGGCTCTGCCCGTGGTTCGAGATCGCCATGCGTCGCGATACGCAGTAATCGGATCGCGACCGAACCGCAAGCTGTCGATCGACGAACACCCTCGGGGACACCCCAGAACGGGAACCGGTCGCACGCCGGTAGCGCCGAAACGGCGTTCGACGCCCGCTTGCGCTCGCAGCCGACCGGTCTCGAGCCGGCGGACCGACGCTCGCTCGAGTCGCGTTTCGGGACTGAACACTGTCAAGAAACAGTACACGAGCGGGAGGTTTATGAGGGAGTGCCCACACATGCAGGATAGACTGCGATGGTCATTGGTACGTTCAGGCGTCTTCTGCGGGGGAGCGTTATCACCTCGTCCGCGTCGGCAGGGGGGGCGACCGCCGCGGGACCGACGGCGGAGTCCGAGCCGTCGCTCGAGGCGGCCGAGACCGACGCGCCGCTCGATATCTGTCTGCTGAGCTATCGGTCGAACCCGTACTCGGGCGGGCAGGGCGTCTACGTGAAGTACCTGAGCCGGGCACTGACCGATCTCGGCCACTCCGTCGACGTGATCTCGGGGAAGCCCTACCCCGAACTGGACGACGACGTCGGTCTCGTGAAACTGCCGGGCGAGAACATCGTCGACGAACTCGACCGGCTGGGCCAGTTCGAACCGTCCTATCTCCGCGACCCGCTCGCGCTCTACGAGTGGCTGAGCGCGCTCACCGGGGGCTTCCCGGATCCCTACGCCTTCGGTCGCCGCGTCGTCGACTACTTCGACGACCACGAGCCGGACTACGACGTGATCCACGACAACCAGTCGCTCTGTCACGGACTCCACGCGCTGCGAGAGCGAGGACATCCGGTCGTGGCGACGGTTCATCATCCGATCACCGTCGACCGCGACGCGGACCTCGCCGCGGCCGACGACTGGAAAGAACGACTGCTGATCCGCCGGTGGTACCGCTTCCTCGAGATGCAACGCGAGGTCGTCCAGGAGCTTCCCCACGTCCTCACCGTCTCCGAGTCGGCCAAGCGCCACACCGTCTCGGATTTCGGTGCCGACCCCGACGCGATCCGCGTCGTTCACAACGGGATCGACACGGAGCTGTTCGAACCCCGCGAGCGGCCCCGCGACCGCCCGCGAATCATGACGACCGTCAGCGCCGACGTGCCGCTGAAGGGGGCGCGCTACCTGCTCGAGGCCTTCGCGGCGGTGCGCGAGACCGTCGACGCGGAACTCGTCGTCGTCGGCGAGTTCGACGAAGGGGGCGACTGCGACCGGCTGATATCGACGCTCGGGATCGAGGACGCGATCGAGACCCACAGCGAGATCAGCTACGACCGCATGGTCGACCTCTACGGTACCGCCGACCTCGCCGTCGTCCCGTCGGTCTACGAGGGCTTCGGCCTCCCCGCGGGCGAGGCGCTGGCCTGCGGCGTCCCGGTCGTCGCGACCACCGGTGGGGGACTCCCCGAGGTGGTCGGCGACGCCGGCGTGCTGGTCGAGCCGGCCGATTCCGACGCGCTGGCCGACGCGATACGCGAGTTGCTGGCCGACGACGAGCGCCGGCGTCGGCTCGGCGAGCGGGGCCGCGAGCGAATCGTCGCGGAGTTCGACTGGGAGCGGGCCGCCCGCGAGACCGTCCGAACGTACCGCGACGCGATCGAGACGCAGGTGAGCTGAGATGGAGACGATCGACTTCGATCGGCTCCCGCTGACGCCGAGCACGCGCGTCCTCGACGTCGGCTGCGGCGAGGGCCGGCACGTCCACGCCGCGGCCCTCGAGAACGTCGGGGAGGTCGTCGGTCTGGACCTGCAGCCGGAGAGCCTGGCCGCGGCCCGAGACGACTACGAGGAGTACGTCGCCGGCGAGACGGACGTGCCGGTCACCTTCCTGTCGGGCGACGCGCTCCGGCTCCCCTTCGCGGACGGCGCGTTCGACGTCGTCTGCTGTACCGAGGTGCTCGAGCACATTCCGGACTACGAGGCGGCGATAGACGAGCTTCGGCGGGTCTGTGCGCCCGGCGGGACGCTCGCGGTGAGCGTCCCGCGGGAGGGTCCCGAACGGGTCTGTTGGGCGCTCTCGGACGAGTACCATCAGGTCGAGGGCGGCCACGTCCGCATCTTCGACCGCGAAGAGCTTCGGGCCGCGATCGAGCGCCGGGGCTTCCGGAAAGTCGGCGGCCACTTCGCGCACGCCCTGCACGCGCCCTACTGGTGGCTGAAGTGTCTCTGGTGGGACCGCGATCAGGCGGGCGACGCGCCGCTGCCGCTGCGGGCCTACGATCGCTTTCTGGAGTGGGACGTCCTCGAGTCGCCGCGGCCGGTCCGGCTGCTCGAGCGGGCGCTCGATCCCGTGGTCGGCAAGAGCGTCGTCTACTACTTCCGGCTGGAGGGGCATCCGTGAGCGACGCCTCCGGCCGGCGGTCGCTGTCGGCGTGGGGGCTCGAGCCCGCGATCGACCACATCGAGCGCGCCCAGCGCGCGGACGGGCTCATCCTCTGGTATCCCGACGGCCCCGCCGACCCCTGGGATCACGTCGAGAGCGCGATGGGGTTGTCGGTCGCCGGCCGCCACGAAGCCGCCGAGCGCGCCTACCGCTGGGTGGCCGACGCCCAGCACGACGACGGCGCGCTGTGGGCGAACTACGGCGACTCCGAGGCGGGCGACGGCGCCCACGCGGGCGACGAGCCGCGCAAGGAGACCCACCGCAGCGCCTACGTCGCCGTCGGCGTCTGGCACCACTACTTGTGTACCGGCGACCGGGACTTCCTCGAGTCGCTGTGGCCGACCGTCCGCGACGCGCTCGCGTTCGCGTGCGCACAACAGGCTCCCAGCGGCGAGATCTACTGGTCCGTTGGGCCGGACGGCGAGGTCTACGAGGACGCGCTCGTCTCCGGCTGCGCCTCGCTCTACAAGAGTCTGGCCTGCGGCGCGGCGATCGCGGACGTTCTCGGGAATCCCGACGCCCGCGACCGGTGGCTCGAGGCCCGCAGCGATCTCGGGACCGCGATCCGCACGCGGCCGGACCGCTTCGACCGCACGTGGGAGAGCAAGTCCCGGTACGCGATGGACTGGTTCTACCCCGTCCTCTGTGGCGTGCTCACCGGCGACCCGGCGGCGCGACGGCTCGAGGCCGGGACGGATCGCTTTCTCGAGGAAGAACTCGGCTGTCGGTGCGTCGACGACGAGCCGTGGGTGACCGTCGCCGAGTCCTGCGAACTGGTCATCGCGCTGGCCGCCGTCGGCCGCACGGAGCGCGCGCGCGAGGTCTACGAGTGGTTGTTCCAGTGGACCGACGACGAGGGCGTCTTCTGGACGGGCTACCAGTTCGAAGACGAGGAGTTCTGGCCGGGCGAGCGGCCGACGTGGACCTGCGGGGCGGCGGTGCTGGCTGCTGATGCGTTGTCGGGGGTGTCGGGGGCTGCGGATCTGTTTACCGATCCGGCATCCGAATGATGTGACACAGGCAGGTGCGTTCGTGCCCCTAAGGGGGCAGGGCAATTGCGCGGCGCGCGCTCTGCGCGCCGCGCTAGCGAAAAGTCAGACTGCCCGATTCGAGACGGTACAACGGCTGCTCCAGCAGTAGGAGAGGATGTGACCTCGATAACGAGTGTTGTCGAGTCCGCTTAGGAGGGAAATTAGACCATGGCCGGCGGTAAGTACAGGAGAGATACTGAAGAGAGTCTTTTGTCTTAACCAAACCTCACCTACGATGGGTAACGACGGGACCTTTTGTACGGCGACCATCCTCATGTTCAGCCAATAGTCTGAGATGAGGTCTTATCTCGTCAAAACAGGGACCTTGTACTATGAGATTGTGATCTCGATCCCGCCCGATGAATCCGTACTCTGCCAATTTAGGAAGGTGGATGTGGTGCATACTGACCGAATATTCATCCACTTCTGCAATCGTTCGAGAACTAGATAGATGTCTTTGAAGTAGGTTTTCGTCCGCTTCTGCAACCTCTCGGGAAATGCCAGACGGTTCTAGGACGTGTTGGGAGCTGGAGAGTAGCTTTACTAGTAACTGTCGTCGGTGGCTGGCCGCCAATGCGTCAAATACATCATCTTGATTGACAATTCCATATCCCTCAGCTTTAGCTATGGCTCCCCATAATGTTAAATGCGTATCATTTTCACGGTCTACTGCTATTTTGATTAACTGGGTGACTAGGCATGCCCTGTTCAGTTCGCACGTGCAGTTACCGCTAAGTACAGAGAACGGAGTTACTGGTCCGTCTCTTTCCAGTCGTCCGGGTCCCCTTCACGGAATTCGCCCTTGGCATGGCGCTCGTGGGGCCAGAAGGTGGCGCCTAGTAGTCCGACGTAGAGCACACCCACAACGGCGACCACAACGATCCCGGGGATACGGGCGATTCCGGCGGACGTCAGCCAGTCTTGGCGCGGCGCGAACGCCGTGATCCTGAAGACCCACGCGACCAAGAGGACGCTGAGCAGCGCGAGGTACACGCGCCGGAGCCGGTTTGCGAGTGCCTCGTAGAACGAGACTTTCAGCGTCGGTCTGCGATAGTCACTGCTCAGTTCCGCTCGCCAGTTGTGATTTTCAGTACCCTGAGACGGATCGAGGGCGTTTGCGAGCAGGTTCTCTTGGATGATTCGAGTACGGGAACGAAAGACGTCGTAGTCCCGGTACCGCCGTGCTTCAATACCCAGAAAGACCGTGAGGACGACGATCCCGATCAGCAGGATATAGTGTGGGTTATCGGTACTCGAAAACGCCCATGTCAGGATCGCTGCCATCAGCGTCACTGCCCACTTCGTCGTCTCGTCGAGGCGCTGCCGCCACGTCCCCACTCGGTCGATCTCTCCGCGATAGGTGTGGGCCATCACCGAACCGAGTCCCGTACTATCGTCGACCATTTCGCGGCCGATCTCCCGTTGGTCCGGTGCCCTCGGGTCGAACTCGTCGCTACTCGAATCGGTCATAGCGGAGAGACACCTCCTCGCTCCATAAGCAGTTGTGGTGACGACGTCATCTGAGCGTCATGTCCTAAAGAACATCGAACAGTACGCACACGTAGTTATCGGGACGTTCACCTGACCTCCGAGTGAATAGAAGATGGTGAACCACTGTTCCGATTCAACTGCCCTGGGGTTGTATGTCGATAGAATCAGACCCCAGAATATACACACGAATCGCGGTTCATCGTGTGTACCCAACGAACCGATCCATGGTTTGAACCGTAATTTTTCTCGAGTCGGTCAACACGTTCCGATGATTTTGTTCGGAAAGTAGTCATTCAAAAAGTCGAAATATAGGGATTTCAGGAGTCGTGTGTACGCGTTCGTTACGCTGGTTCGAGATCGTCGCTCTCTCATTCACCCTCGAGATAGGCACGACCCCGATCCGTAATCCGGTAATAGCCCCGATTTTCGTCGGCTTTTTGGAGGAGTCCGTGATCTTCCGAGACCAGAAGACGACGCTTCACTGTCGGATGAGAGACGCCGTCGATATTATACGAAACCACCGCTGGCGGCATCGTTATTCCCGTTTCACCGAAGAACTCGAGCAAGGCGGGATCGGATTTCGTCATCCACGAAACCAGCGGACGCATTTAGTAATCAGCTCTCGTTTGGCTCGAGATCGTCGGCATCGAGCTCCCCAGCAAGATACGCCCGCCCTCGCTCACTGATTCGATACAGACCCCGATCTTCGTCGTAGTACTCCACGAGCCCCCCATCCTGTAGTGCCCGCAGTCTGCGCCGAACGTGCGAGATCTTGTAATCGATGTTGGCCTCGACGGTGGACGGATTCGCGATGAGGGGGCGGTTCCCCTCGTTGAGAAGGAACTCGAGGATCGCATCGTCGGCCCGCGTCATCCAGTCCACCCGTGGCCGTCGCATTCGACCGTGAACACACGAAACACCGTGTTAGAACGCTCGATTCGATAGTATTTGTACGCTGTTTAGGCTCCTATAGTGCGGTGTTCGATGCACTAGTTTGAAGTGCTGTCCACTCGTCAACTGAACTACCGGAAGCCAAACGGACCCTCGGCTACCCGAATTCGGTCCTCGAGAGAATGCGGACCCGGTACCCAACCACCGGCCCGCGCGGCTTCCGTGTAACCGAGAAAGCCATGTTCGACGATGAGTCGCGGGGCCTTGAAGCCCCCGCTCGAGCAGTCGCATCGCCCGCCGACTACCCACCGAAGGACGGCCGACGCGCGTGGATCGAACTCACCGCCTTCCAGCGGGACTGCCTCGAGGCGATCGCCCGCCGCGAGCGCGAGGGCAAGCCCTGCTACCCGTCGGGGATCACCTGGACCCTCGAGCGCCAGTATCCCAAAGTCAGCCGCGCGCGCCTCGAGCCGACCCTGCACGCGTTGGTCGGGCAGGACTTCCTCGCGAAACGGGGGACCGACGACGTGGTGGCGGCCTACCGGCTCACCGACGAGGGACGCGCGCTGTTGCTCCAGCGGGCCGAACGCCTCGCCGCGCTCTGGGACTGCCGGCTCGAGCCGGTCGACGCGGTTGCTCGAGGGGAACGGGAGAGCGACTGACTGGAACGCGAACGGAGACCCGGCCGGGGGGTGCCAGTTCGAAGTGACTGCTGGGGGTCACGCTCGCCGGACGGAGCCCCGGCTACGGGGCGTGAGTCCAAAAGAACGGAATCGCCGTCCATCGCTGTCAACGACGGGCGAAATCCGGATTACTGACGAACGACGTTCGTCGCGCGGGGTCCCTTGGGGGATGATTCGATGTCGAACTCGACTTCCTGCCCTTCCTCGAGATCGGGGCCGCCGACGTCTTCCATGTGGAAGAACACGTCCTCGTCGTCGTCTACCTCGTCCGCGTCAGTCGAAATAAAACCGTAGCCGCCCGTGTCGTTGAAGAAGTCAACCTTACCGTTTGCCATTACGAGCAAACGTAGTCGCCGTACTCGGATAACCCTTCCGAGAGTTACGGTACCACGACCCCCGCTGGCAGTGAGCCGTCGAGATAGGGGAACCGATTCACCGCGGAGCGCCGAGCGTCGGGTTGCCGCGATCCTGACAGGTTCCGGAGATAGATATTTAGGTACGAGTTGACATGGTTCATACGCATCGCTATGAAACCGTGCCACAGCTGTCAGTCGGTAATCGACGAGTACGAACTGGACAAACAACTCGAACCGCTGCGCGACCTCACGGTTGACGACTTCAACGTCTGCGCGGACTGCGTAACCATCGTTGCGGACGCGTGCGTGGAGTGCGACGGCGCGGTGTACGTCCCTCGAGGCGAATCGACCACCCCCGACTACTGCCCGGCGTGTCGGTCCGACCGTATCGCCCGCACCGGTCGTGACCCCGGCTGGAACGGTACCCCGACCACCTCCTGACCGACACCCCTCTCACACTCTTTCGACTCGCAGAGGCAGTCACGACGTTCGCTCCGGCAGCCGCGGGCGTAGCGATCGGTTCACCGCCGCCCTCGATGGGTCGGGACGACCGTTATCCCGGTCGCCGAGCGATCCCGGTATCGCAGACCACGCACGACTGCAGCCCGTTTTCCGCGGTGAACCGATCGAAGAGCCGCGAGAGCCGCACGTCGTGGCTCGCCAGCACCCCGCCGGGCTCGAGATGCTCCACCGCCGTCTCGTACTCGAAGCGCATGTGGGGCAGCCGGTGGTCCGAGTCGTGCAAGAAGAGATCGACGGGGCCGACGCGCTTGAGCAGGTCGGGTACCACCTCGCGGGCGTCGCCCTCGTGGAGCGTCCACCGGTCGCGACACCGATCGGGAATCAGGTGGCCGTACTCGAACGGCCCCGGCGGCCCGCCGGGCAGGTCGACGGAGTACAGCGTCCCGCCGCCGTTTCGCTCCATCGCCGCGAGGATGTGCGCGTCGAACGAGCCGAACAACACGCCGGTCTCGACGGCGGTCTCGACGCCCAGCGCGCGGCAGACGACGTAGAGCGTCACCCCGTCGCGCCAGTGCGTCGTGTCGGTCGCGACGCCGGCGTCGTGGATCTCCGCGACGCGGTCGGCATAGGCGTCGTGGAACCACTCGAGATCGTCGTACTCGCGCTCGTACTCGCGAAGCTCGGCCGCCGACGCCGGCAGCACGTCAGCCAGCCGGTCGGCGCGCTCGCGGGTCTCTCGGCCGTAGTCGAGGCGGCGGCGCTCTCTGTCCAGTCGCGCCTTCCGAACGGCGTAGATCGCGTCGCGGACGAGCCCCGCCATCACTTGTATCCCAGCGCCTCGAGGCGCGAGTCGATCGCGTCGTCGTCCGTCGCACTCTCGTCGCTCCCGGTCGCACCCTCGCTGATCGCGTCGGGGAGGCCGGGCTCGCAGGTCCGCCGATCCCGCCCCTCGCGGACGACCCAGGGGACCCGCCGGACCGCGGGAACCGGCGTGCCGGGCGGGTGCGACCAGACGCCGAACTCGCCGATGCCGTTGCCGTGGTCGCTGGTCATCGCGACGCGGCCGTCGCAGTTCTCGAGCAGCCGCGTCACGTCGTCGAGGACCCACTCGAGGTTGTCCCGGTAGGCCCCCCAGACCGCCTCGAAGGAGAGGTCGCCGTCGCGGACGCGCAGCCAGGGGTCGTTCATCGAGTCGTCGCTGTCGTCCGCCGCTTCGGCCTCGGCGAGCGCCTCGAGGGCCTCGCGTTCCTCGGGCGAGAGGTCGGCGAGCTCGAGGTCCTCGTCCTCGCCCTCGCCGTCGGTGAACTGACCCCAGTGTTCGATGTCGGCCGAGCCGAAGAACCAGCCCGGTCGCGACCGGAACGGGGCGTGGGGCTGCATGTAGTGGACGAGGACGCGGTCGATGTCGAGGGCCTCGCGCTCGCGCCAGACGGCGATCGCGGCGTCGGTCAGGGACTCGGGCGGGATCGTCGAGATCTCGTCGTCGACCCACTCGTCGCGCCAGGCCTCGTGGAAGACGCCGAAATCGTCGCCGGAGAGCGGCAACACCTCGTCGGAGGTGACGAGGATGTGCTCGCAGGACTGCGAGGAAAAGGGGTTCCCGGTCACGTAGGCGGTCCGGGCCATCTCCGCGCGGTGCTCCGGGCCGAAGGTGCGGTCCATCCACTCGGCCGACTGCGAGCCGACCGACCACAGCGAGTCGACCTCCTCGGGGCCGGGAAGCGCGTCGTGGCCGGCCGCGGCGACCTCGCGCATGAGATCCAGCCGACAGCCGTCGAGAATACAGCAGAGGTCCCACTCGCGCTCCCAGACGGGCGTCGCGGGGAGGAGCCGCGAGAGCGCGCCGCCGAGACGCCCGGTCGCGATCTTCTCGGATACCGTCGCGAAGTCCATTGGCGTCGTTCTGTCTGCTTCCTGGACGCGATTCTGTTAGAAGTTTTTGATCGAACGCCGACCCGTCTCGCCTGTCGGACGACGCTCGCCGACCGGTCGCCGTCGCCGACTCGCAGCAACTATGCCATACGGTAACAAGGCTTATTACATCGCTGTTCGTAGCGTCCCATGAGGACCGGAAAACAGGTCCGTGTGACGAAATGAGCTCCTCACCACCGGAAACCGAGACGTACGAAGTCACGCTCTCCAGAGACGAGCAGTGGGTCGTTCACCACGTTCTCTCGAACCGCCTCGACGACGCCTTAGACGACGAGGAAACCCCGCCCGAGTGGGTCCTCGAGGTACTCGAGGCGATCGAGACCGACGACGAGACGGAACGACTCACCGGCCACCAGGCCGACCGCGTCTATGACGCGCTCGCCGCGTACGTCGACCGTGAGGAGACGCCCGACCGAGACGTCGGCCACGGCGCGGCCGTCCTCGACCGCCTCGAGGACGTCCGCGAGGCTCGAGCGTAGCTGACCGCACGGTTTTTCTGAGCGTAGAAATCGGTCGATAGCCGGCCGCTCACCCGTGTTCGTCAGGGACGCGTCGTCGCCCAGACGGCCGTCACCGCGAGCAAGACGGCGGGTGCGAGCGGGAGAATCAGCAGCGCGAAGCGGTACCCCTCCGCGCCCGGCGGGAACAGGTAGATCGCGGTCGGGGCGACGAGAAAGGCGAAGACAAGGACGCCGACGAGCGTCCAGCCGCGCCAGTCGAACTCGCGGTCGGCCGCCGCGGGGTGGACGGGCTCGTCCGCCGAACCGTCGTCGGCCGGCCCAGCAGCTTCCTCGTCGCCGTCCGCGTCGAACGCCGCTGGGTCGTGGACGTATCCGCCGTCGTCGCTCGAGCTCACTATCGTCCCTTGCGAGCGCGGCGTGAAAGCCCTCACGGTTCCGCGAGCGACCGTCGGAAACCTGACCGCGCGCGACCGACGGACTCGGCCGACTACAGCTCGCTATCGGGCCGGACGACGACTTTGCCGAAGCCCTCTCGGTTCTCGATGATCTCGTGGGCGCGGTCGATCTCGCTCATCGGTAGCTCCTCGCGGATCGCGGGCTCGAAGGTGCCGTCCCAGACGAGTTCCATCACGTCGTCGACCTGGTCCGGCGTGGCCATCGTCGAGCCGATGATCTCGAGCTGGTTCCAGAAGATGCGCGGGATGTCCGTCTCGGGCGCGCCGCCGCCGGTGCCGCCGCAGGTGACGAGCCGGCCGCCCTTGGTCAGGCTCGCCAGCGAGTCCTGCCAGGTGGGTTCACCGACGTGTTCGACCACGACGTCGACGCCGCGGCCGCCCGTCTCGGAGCGCACCCAGTCGGCGAAGTTCTCCTCCTCGTAGTTACAGACGTGATCGGCACCGCGTTTCTTCGCGTACTCGAGTTTCTCCTCGGTGCTACCGGTCGCGTACACCTCGGCACCCGCGTAGTCGGCGATCTGGAGCGCGGCGTGGCCGACCCCGCCGCTTGCACCCAGTACGAGCACCGACTCGCCGGCCTTGAGGTCGGCGCGTTCGATCAGCATCCGCCAGGCGGTCTGGAAGACCAGACAGCTCGAGCCGGCGACTTCCCAGTCGACGCCCTCGGGGACGGGGATCAGGTTGTCCTCGGGAATCGCGGCGTACTCCGAGTGGATCCCGGTGACGTGTTCGCCGATGATGTGGAAGCGCGGATCGAGGGTCGGATCGTCCATCCGCAGGTCGCCGACGCCGGCGGAGAGCGCGACGCGGTCGCCCTCCTCGAAGCGGGTGACGTTCTCGCCGACCTCCTCGACGACGCCCGCCCCGTCGCTGCCGGGGATGTGGGGCATCTCGAGGTCGATTCCCGGCATTCCCCGTCGCGTCCAGATGTCGAGATGGTTGAGCGCGGCCGCCTTGACGTCGACCAGTACCTCGTCTGCGCCGACCTCGGGGTCGGGATACTCGCCGTACTCGAGGACGTCTCTGTCGCCGTGTTCGGTGACTTTGACTGCCTGCATATACCGTTGGCAACGGAAAGCCCGTGCATAACAGTTGGGCAATCCGTGGACTGTGCCTCTTTTCGGCCAGTACTTTACTCACTGGCGCTCGAAGACGCGATATGAACCAGACGGACGCGGACGGGACTCGCGACGGGGCGGACGCAGACGACGGTCGCGACACCGCCTCGGACGACCTCTGTACCAGCGTCGTCACGATCTCGTCCGACCGGTCGCTCGAGGAGGATCCAGCCGGGGACATGATCGTCACGGTGCTCGAGGAGGCGGGACACGAGGTCACGGTTCGGGACCACGTCAGCCGCGATTACGACAAGACGCAGTCGATCGTCTCGCGCCACATCGACCGCGACGACGTCGAGGTCGTGATCACCGCCGGCGGGACGGGCGTCGAACCCGACGACGTGACCCTCGAGGCCGTCGAACCCCTCCTCGAAAAGGAACTCACGCCGTTCGGCGAGCTGTTCACCGCGCTGGCCTACGAGCGAGTCGGCACGCGGGTCGTCACCGCGCGGACGCTCGCGGGCATCGCCAAAGGGAACGGGACGCCGGTCTTCTGTCTCCCCGGCGTCGCCGACGTGGCGCGGATCGGACTCGAGGAGATCGTCCTGTCGGAGGCGGCCGCGATCGTCGACCTCGCGCGGGAGGAGGAACCCGACGCCGACGAGGACGCGCCGGAGGCAGACGCGACGAACGGAGGTGCCTGACGTGGACGGCGACAACGGCGACGACGGGACCGATCGCGCCGACAAGGCGGCCATCCGTGAGCGTGTCTGGGACGACCTCGAAGAGAGCGGCGAGGCCCGGTTTCCGTTTCCGCCACACGGCCGCATTCCGAACTTCGCCGGCGCGGACGCGGCCGCCGACCGACTGGCCGACCAGCCCGAGTGGAAGGAGGCGACGACGATCAAGGCCAACCCGGACGCGCCGCAGTTGCCCGTCCGGCGGCGAGCGCTGCGCGAGGGGAAGACGGTCTACATGGCCGTGCCGCGGCTCCGCGACGAGGACTGTTTTCTCAAGCTCGATCCCGACGAACTCGAGGACTACGACGCGGCGACGACCGTCTCCGGGTCGGCCGAACACGGCGTGCAGGTCGGGCCGGCGGCGGTAGACCGGATCGATCTGATCGTCTCCGGGAGCGTCGCGGTTACCGAAGGGGGCAGCCGGATCGGCAAGGGAGAGGGATACAGCGACCTCGAGTACGCCATCCTCCGCGATCTCGGCCTCGTCGACGACGCGACGCCGGTCGCGACGACGGTCCACGAGCGGCAACTGCTCGACGAACCGGTCGCCGTCGGCGCACACGACGTCGCGATGACCCTCGTCGTCACGCCCGAGCGGGTGCGCCGTCCCGACGGAACCGAACAGCCGGCCGGCATCGACTGGGACCTGCTCGAGGACGAGCGGCTCGAAGAAATCCCGGTGTTGCAGCGGCTGACGGATCGGAGTCGATAGGAAAGCCGAGGGCTAACGATCGATCGACGTCGGGACGAAAGAATCGACCAGTCCATCCCCGGGACGCGGCAAACGCGCCGCGTCCCGAATGCCAGAATTCCAGGGTGTGACGGGACCGGTGGGGCGGGTCCCGTCAGCGAGAATCGGTTGGCAGTGGTGGGGAAAGGGTGCTGTGGTGGGGTTGCTGGAAGTCGCGGGAACAGGTGGTGGGTGCCATCGGTGGGGTCTGCCCGTCGACCTCCATCCGTCTGGACGAGCGGTTGCTACTTGAACGGGGGTGATGGTATACCGGTCTTACGCCGAATTCCACCGAGTTCACTACGGATTTACGCCGGCGATATCGCCGTCGAGAGAGTTTATACGGTGATTACACTGATTCCGTCCGAACAAGTTAGATCCGCGACCAGTGTCCGGAAAGTAATACGGCGTTCAACGACGACGTTCGGGGCCAAGCGGCCGGCCGACGCCGTCAGCCGACGAGTTCGTCCGCGACGACGCTCGCGTCCATCAACTGCGGATCGATCGCGAGGTCGAGTTGCCCCTTGACGAACTCCGGGACCGTATCGCGGGCGTAGACGACGGTCCGCGCGTCGTCGTTCAGATCGCAGACGATCGGAATCGTCGTCGCCTGACCGATGTCGGTCAGGACGTAGAGATCGGCACCGACGATACCGGCTTCCTCGAGGTGCGGTCTCGAGACGACGCCGTCGACGCGGGTTACGTCGACACCCTCGCCCTCGAGCGCCGCCCCGATGCCGTCCTCGTCGGGGCCGGCGACGACCGCGGTCGTGACGGAGCTCATTCGTACTCGATGGTCGCGGGCGGTTTGTGGGTCACGTCGTAGACGACGCGAGCGACGTTGTCGTTCTGGCCGGTGATCCGGGACTGGATGCGCTGGAGCGTGTCCCAGTCGATCTCCTGTGCGCGGGCGGTCATCCCGTCGCGGGAGTCGACCGAGCGCACGGAGACGACCCAGCCGTGAACCCGGTTGTCGCCTTTGACGCCCGTGGCCTTGCCGATCACGGCCGCGAGCGCCTGCCAGGGCTCGTACTCCTCGAGTTCCTCCTCGACGACGTGACACGAGTGGCGCGCGACCTCGAGTTTCTCCTCGGTGACCTCGCCGATCACGCGCACCGCGAGGCCGGGGCCGGGGAACGGCATCCGCTCGGCGACGATCTCGTCGAGGCCGAGGTGGCGGGCGACCTCGCGGACCTCGTCCTTGTAGAGGTCCCGGACGGGTTCGACGATCCCGTCGAAGTCGACCACGTCGGGCAGGCCGCCGACGTTGTGGTGGGACTTGATCCCGCCCTCGCTCTCGATGCGGTCCGGGTAGATCGTCCCCTGCACGAGGTAGTCGGCGTCCGCCTCTTTGGCCTCGCGCTCGAACTCGCGGATGAACTGTTCGCCGATAATCTCGCGCTTTTCCTCGGGATCCGTCACGCCCGAGAGGGCCTCGAGGAAGCGATCCTTCGCGTCGACGATCCGCAGCGACTCCATGTAGTCGAACGTCTCGCGGATCTGGTCGGTCTCGCCTTTCCGCATCAGTCCGGTGTCGACGTAGACCGGCGTCAGGCGGTCGCCGATGGCCTCGTAGGCCAGGGCGGCGGCGACCGACGAGTCGACGCCGCCCGAGAGGGCGATGACCGCGTTGGCGTCGTCGATCTCTTCTTCTATCTCTGCGACTGCGTCGGGGACGAACGTCTCGGTGTCTACCATCAGTGAGTTACCTCCGTTTCCGCATCGGCGTCGTCGGTCGTCGCTCCGTCTCCCCCATCGGACTCCTCGAGGACGGCCTCGACCAGCCCCAGGAACGGCGGGCTCGGCTGGCCGGGTCGGGACGTGTACTCGGGGTGGAACTGCGTCCCGAAGAAGAAGGGGTGGCCCTCGAGCTCGAGGATCTCCATCCGATTCCCGGCTGTGCCTGAGAATTCCAGCGGCTCGTCCTCGAACTGGTCGAAGTACTCGGGGTTGACCTCGTAGCGGTGGCGGTGTCGCTCCGTACAGGACGTATCGTCGTAGAGGTCATAGGCCAGCGTCTGGGGCTCGATCACGGTCGTGTGCTCGCCCAGGCGCATCGTCCCGCCCATGTCCTCGACCTCGTACTGCTCGGGCAGGATGTCGATGACCGGGTGGGGCGTGTTCTCTTCCATCTCGGCGGAGTGGGCACCCTCGAGGCCGAGCACGTTCCGGGCGTACTCGACGACGGCCATCTGGAAGCCGAGACAGAGCCCGAGGAACGGAACCTCGTTCTCGCGGGCGTACTGGACCGCGCGGATCTTCCCTTCGGAGCCGCGCATGCCGAAGCCACCGGGGACGATGATCCCGTCCATCCCCTCGAGTTGCCCGTCGTGGCCGGCGCTCAGTTCGTCGGCGGCGACCCAGTGAACGTTCACGTCGACGCCGACCTCGAAGCCGGCGTGTTTCAGCGACTCGTGGATCGACATGTACGCGTCCTCGAGGTCGTACTTGCCGACCAGCGCGATGTCGATCTCGCCGTCCTTCTCGGTGGTGACGATCTCGCGCCAGTCGTTCGCCCGCTCGCCTTCGGGCAGCGCCTCGTCGGCCAGCCCGAAGTGCTCCAAGACGTACTGATCTAACCCCTCCTCCTCGACCATCAGCGGGACGTGATAGACGTCCTCGACGTCGGGGTTCGAGAACACCGCCTCGGTCGGGATGTCACAGAACAGCGCGATTTTCTCCTTCGTCTCGGGCTCGAGGCGGTCCTCGCAGCGGCCGACGATCACGTCGGGCTGGAGGCCGATCGAACGGACCTCCTTGACGGAGTGCTGGGTCGGCTTGGTCTTTTGCTCGCCGTTCTTCGAGTACGGGACGAGGGTGACGTGAGTGAAGAGAACGTTCTCCTCGGGTTCCTCGTGGGCGAACTGGCGCAGCGCCTCGAGGTATGGCATCCCCTCGATGTCGCCGACCGTGCCGCCGACCTCGATGATACAGACGTCGGTACCTTCGGCGGCCTCGCGGATGCGGCGCTTGATGTCGTCGGTGATGTGGGGGATGATCTGGACCGTCTTCCCCAGGTAGTCCCCCGCGCGTTCCTTCTCGATGACGTGCTGGTAGGTCTTGCCCGTCGCGTGATCCCCTTGCCGAGCCCCGACATGACGCCGCCGGTGACGAAGATGAACTTGTTCCCCAGCGAGGGGTCATAATGAGTGTCCGATTCCGTCGGCATACCGAGTGTGCGCGCGACCGATTGAAAACGATTTCGGGACCGTACTGCCTCCGACAGAGGTTGTCACCCCGCGGTGGTACGGCCACGGCCGCCGTCTCGCGATCTGGGTCGACGTTCGTCCAAAACGATCCGATACGGAGGAACGATCGTTCGATCGACCGTCGTGGACGACGAAAATCAGGTTGGGGACGACTATCCCCGCGGGCGTCCCACTGCAGGCTCGAACCTCGACCTACGTCTCCTTCGGCGTCTCGTCCTGTACTTCGACGATTTCGGCCTGCTCGAGGATCTCCGTCCCGCCGCCCGTTCGAATCTGGATCGGCCGCCCGGGAAGGCCGGGGTCCGCATCGTCGGCCGACTCGTGCTGGACGGAGACGGCGGCGACCCCGTCGATGGTGACCGACCGGCGCTCGATCGGGTCGCCCTCGTACTCGACGGTGTCCCACGTCTCCACGTCGAGATCGTCCATGTCCGCGCCGAAATAGTCCTCCGATTCCGGGTTCACCGCGTCCTCGGTCTGGGACTCGCCGGTCGTCCGGTTGTCGTCGAACTGGACCTCCTCGTGCTTGTACTGACGGAGCTGTACGAGCATAGTGAACCCACCACGAGCAGCGTGGTAATCCTTACAGGGGTACATCGCAAGGTCGGTACCAAAAAACGAAAGCGGCGTCACGGGAGCGCTGCCGGTCGCGGATGCGGCTCGAGCCGGCGAAAAAAGCGCGAACGCTCGTCGCGCGGTTACTTCCCCCAGAAGGGGTCCCGATTACGCTGCTTGTCGAGGTACATGTTCAGCGCCTCGAGTTCGTCGCCGGGGATCTCGCTCGCGAGTTCTTGCTCGAGGATCTTCGCGTGTTTCTCGGGGATCTCGGCCCAGAGTTCGTCGTCCTCCTCGATCTGGCGGCCGACCGTCGGGCCGTCGATCGCGACGGAGACGCGGTTGCCCGCGCGGGCCTCGTCGACGTCTTCGCCCTGTTCCTGGATGCCTTTGACCTGACCGACGCGCTCGGGTTCGTTCCCCTCGAACTTGACGACGTTCGTGTTGTTCTGGATCGTCCCGGAGTTCACCTCGACGCCGACGACCGCGGGGTCGTTCTGGCGGAAGGTGTGGTCCGGCAGGATGCGGAACCGAGCGGGCCGGGTGATGTTCTCGAGGATGGTGTCCTGCTGGGCCTGCTCGATCCCCTCGACGTACTCCTCGTACTCCTCGATCAGCTGGTAGATGACCTCGTCGGTGAAGATCGTCACGTCCTCGATCTCCGCGCGGTCCTCCGCGTCGTCGAGGACGTCGACGTTGAACCCAAGGATGACCTTCTGCTTGCCGTCGTCGGCCGTCGAGGCGACCGAGACGTCTCGCGGCGCGACGTCGCCGACCTCCGCGCGCACGATCGGGACCTCCGCGTCGCCCAGGGCGTCGGCCATCGCCTCGAGGCTGCCCAGCGTGTCGGCCTTGACGACGACGCCCTCCTCGGCGGTGTCGACGGCGATGTCCGCGAGTTCGGCCTGCACTTCCTCGATGACCTCGTCCAAGTCACGGTCGCGGACGACCCGGACCGGAGCGCCGGCCATCGCGTCCGCGAGTTCCGGCGCGGCGACCTTGATCCCGGACGCGGCCGAGACCTCGTCGACTTTCTCGAAGCGGCTCTCGGTGCGGATCTCGGCGAGCGGCCGGGGCTGGAGCAGGGCGCGAACGTCGGTGACGATCGGTTCGTTCTGGCCGCCGACGACGATCGTATCGTCCGATCGGATCGTCCCGTCGTACAGCACCGTGTCGATCGTCGTCCCGAACCCTTTCTCCTCTTTGACCTCGAGGACGGTGCCGACGCCGGGGCCGGCGACGTCGATCTCCATCTCCTCTTTCATGTAGCGCTGGGAGAGCCCCATCATGACGGTCAGGAGGTCGGGGACGCCTTCGCCGGTCATCGCCGAGACGGGGACGACGCCGACGTTGCGCTGGAAGTTCTGGACCCGCCAGTAGAGGTCGGCGGAGAAGCCCTCGTCCGAGAGGTTGCCGATGATCTCGTAGAGGCTCTCGTCCAACCGCTGGCGCACGCGGTCGGACTGGGACTCGTAGGTGTCGTTGATCGGCGAGTCCTCGTGGGCGTTCCAGCCCGGTACGGTGTCGATCTTGTTCGCCGCGACGATGAACGGCGTCTGCGAGCGACGGAGAATGTCAAGCGCCTCGAGCGTCTGGGGCTGGAAGCCGTCGTTGACGTCGACGACGAGAATGGCGATGTCGGCCAGCGCGCCGCCGCGAGAGCGCAGCGTGGTAAAGGAGTGGTGGCCCGGCGTGTCGATAAAGAGGAGGCCCGGAAGGTCGAAGTCGTCGGGGTCGACGAGATCGCCCGCGATCGAGGAGATGATGTCCAGCGGGACGGCGGTCGCGCCGATGTGCTGGGTGATCGCGCCTGCTTCGCCCTCGATGACCGCGGAACCGCGGATCTTGTCGAGGAGACTTGTCTTGCCGTGATCGACGTGTCCGAGGACGGCGACGATCGGCGTTCTGAGGGATGTGGGGTCGCGTGTGTCCGTGTCCGACATGGTAAACCACCCGAGAAGGTCTTACCTAAATCGTCCGTAGCGCCGTAGTTAAACCCATCGTCATCGCCGGTCCCGACGCCGCGGCGCCGGCGACGGGTCGAGCCGTCGACGCGGATTCGCGGAGCCGAGACGGCATCCGAATAGACCGTCCGGTCGTGGCCGAGTGCGGTCGCCCGGCGTGGGCTCACTACGCGTGTTGTTCGATCAGTCCCTCGAGAGTCGCCCGATCCTGGACGCCGACCGTCCGCTCGACCGGCTGTCCGTCGGCGTAGAGGACTAACGTCGGGACGCCGCGAGCGCCCAGCTGCTGGGCGAGGCGCTGGTGGGCGTCGACGTCGACCTTCGCGACGGCGGCGTCGGTCTCCGCAGCGAGAGCCTCGATCGTCGGCTCGAGCATCTGACAGGGGCCACACCAGTCGGCGTAACAGTCCACGAGGACCACGTCGTGTTCCTCGACGACCTCGTCGAGGTGGTCCTGACCCGTGATCGCGACCGGCTCGTCGGGTGCGTCGCCCCCCTCGTCGGCGTCGGCCGCGTCGAGGCTCCCGCCGTTCTCGAGGCGTTCCTGTAGCTCTCGTTTCTTTCGTTCGCGGATCCGCTGCCGTTCGTCGTCGGCGGTGTCGCTCATCGTGTGGCCGTACGGCCTCCACGGTTATAATGGTTTTGCGTATAAAGCGCAATATCAATGCGGCAGCCGGCTGCTGTGCGTGGCTGAGGCCGAAGGGAGTTGCAGAGTATCCGGTAAAGGCGCTCGTCTTCACCACCTTTACATATATTTTCTTCGCCTCTTCCCGACCGCATATGTTTTGCAGAATTGTCTTTATACCACAATACCACTTTCCGAGTGTGATCGAACGATGACCGCTAGTACACGACACGCTCGGACGGTCTGCGGGGTGAACGACG
>SDGW01000048.1_pt1 | contig 46118 bp, 47 predicted proteins | sample 2873831 | NCBI WGS metagenome assembly SDGW01 (sample SAMN08132700, study PRJNA421101) | hypersaline lake metagenome | isolation source: celular fraction 0.22 microns magnesium sulfate-rich crust from ephemeral... | place: Spain: Penahueca Lagoon, Toledo | collected 2011-07 | reverse complement strand
CCATCAGGGCGGCGCGGCGGGCTACGCGGGGCGGGAGTGGATTGCCACGCCGGACAGCGACGACCCCGTCGTCCTCCCGCAGGGATACGCCTGGAATCCGACCGTCCGGGGCGGAAAGAGCGAGGATACGCATCTGGTCACCGCCGACGGCGTCGAACTCCTCTCCGGGACCGGCGAGTGGCCGACCGAGCAGGTCGAGGCTGTCGGCTACGACCTCGAAATCGCCCGACACACCGTGCTCGACCGGTGAGGAGCGGCCAGACGACCACGGGGACTATCAATTTACAACGCCCGTTGTTAGTTTTGAATCAGATTTAAGTACGGGTTTGCAGTACGACTAGCTATATGGACGAGCAGCGAGCCTGGTGGAAGGAAGCGGTCGTCTACCAGATCTACCCGAAGAGTTTCGCCGACAGCGACGGCGACGGTCTCGGCGACCTCCAGGGCGTCATCGACCGACTGGACTACGTCGCCTCGCTGGGCGTCGACGTCATCTGGCTCAACCCGGTGTACGAGTCGCCACAGCACGACAACGGGTACGACATCAGCGACTACCGGGCCATCCACGAGGCCTACGGGACGATGGAGGACTGGGAGGAACTACTCGAGGAAGTCCACGCCCGGGACATGAAACTCATCATGGACCTCGTGGTCAACCACACCTCGACCGACCACGAGTGGTTCCAGCGGTCCCGACGTGACGAGGACGGCTACCGCGAGTACTACATCTGGCGCGAGGGCGAGGAGCCGCCGAACAACTGGACGAGCGGCTTCGGCGGGTCGGCCTGGGCGTCCGACGACGAGGCCGGGGCCCAGTATCTCCACCTGTTCGACGAGACGCAGGCGGACCTGAACTGGGACAGCGAGGCCGTCCGGGAGGACGTCTACGAGATGATGAACTGGTGGCTAGAGCAGGGCATCGACGGCTTCCGGATGGACGTCATCAACATGGTCTCCAAACCCGAGGGACTGCCCGACGGGGACCCGGACAACGACTGGGTCGGTATCGAACAGTTCACCAACGGTCCCGACGCGGTCGAGTACCTGAGCGAGATGGCCGAGGCGACGTACGACGACTACGATGCGATGACCGTCGGCGAGTGTGTCAACGTCGACCCGGAGACCGCGAGCGACTACGTCAGCGCCGAGGGACCGATGGATATGCTGTTTCACTTCGAACATATGTCCGTCGACCACGACGGGCAGTGGCTCTCGCCCTCGGAGTGGGACCTCACCGACCTCAAAGCCGTCGTGTCGAAGTGGCAGACCGACCTCGACGGGTGGAACTCGCTGTATCTGACCAACCACGACCAGCCACGTATCGTCTCCCGTTTCGGTGACGACGGCGAGTACCGCCGCGAGTCCGCGAAACTCCTGGGCACGCTCCTGTTTACGCTCTCTGGGACGCCCTACGTCTACCAGGGCCAGGAACTGGGGATGACAAACTATCCGTGGTCGAGTCTGGACGAACTCGACGACCTCCAGTCCATCGGCAAGGTCGAGGCCGCCATCGAGTCCGGCGAGATAGACGGGTTCGAGGATGTCGAACAGGCCGTCCGTGACAAGTCACGGGACAACGCCCGGACGCCGATGCAGTGGGACGACAGTGACCACGCCGGTTTCACCGACGGCGAGCCGTGGCTCCCGGTCAACCCCAACTACGAGGATATCAACGTGGCGGCCGCAGAGGCCGACCCGGACTCGGTGTTGCACTACTACCGCGACCTCGTGGCGCTACGTGGGGACCACGAGGTCCTGGTATACGGTGCGTATAACCTTCTGCTTCCGGACCACGAGTCCGTGTGGGCCTACCGGATGGAGGCCGAGGACGACGCCGTTCTGGTGGCTCTGAACGTCGACGACACCGAGACCACCGTCACGCTCGACGGCGCCGACCGCACCGGGGCACTGCTCTGTTCGAACTACGACCCGCCGAGCGATACCGGTCCCGCGCTGACGCTGCGCCCCTACGAGGCCCGCGTTTACCAACTGGAGGAAGCATGACCGACACGCCACAACAGACGAGCCACCCAGTCCCGCCGGAGGAGCGCACGTGGTGGAAAGAGTCGGTCGTCTACCAGATATACCCGCGGAGCTTCGCCGACAGCGACGGCGACGGTATCGGTGACATCCCCGGCATCATCGACCGGCTGGACCACGTCGCGGACCTGGGCGTCGACGTCATCTGGCTCAACCCGGTGTACGAGTCGCCACAGCGGGACAACGGCTACGACATCAGCGACTACCGGTCTATCCACCACGAGTACGGGACGATGGCCGACTGGGAGGAACTGCTCGCACAGGTCCACGAGCGAGATATGCGACTCGTGATGGACCTCGTGGTCAACCACACCTCGACCGACCACGAGTGGTTCCAGCGCTCGCGCCGGGGGGACCCCGAATACGAGGACTACTACATCTGGCGCGACCCCAAGGGCGACGGGCCACCGAACAACTGGGACTCGTTTTTCGGCGGCTCCGCCTGGACCTACGACGATGAACGGGGCGAGTACTACCTGCACCTGTACGACGAGTCCCAGCCCGACCTGAACTGGCGGAATCCGGCGGTGCGCCGGGACATCTTCGACACGATGGAGTGGTGGCTGGAAAAAGACGTCGACGGCTTCCGGATGGACGTCATCAACCTGCTCTCGAAGGCACCGGGACTGCCAGACGGCGACCCAAACGCCGAGTGGACCGGCGCCGAACATTTCGTCGACGGCCCGCGGATACTGGAGTATCTCGAGGCGATGGACGAGCAGGTCCTCTCGAACTACGACGTCATGACCGTCGGCGAGATGCCACGGCTGACCGTCGAGACTGCACGGGAGTACGCCGGCGAGGACGGACCGCTGGATATGGCCTTCCACTTCCAGCATACGAAGCTGGACTACGACGGCGACGAACGATGGAGTGTCGGCGACTGGGACCTGCCGGAGCTCAAGGAGATAACTCGGCGGTGGCACGACGGCCTCGACGACGAGGGCTGGAACGCGCTGTACTGGGAGAACCACGACCAGCCCCGGGTCGTCTCGCGCTACGGCGACCCGGCGATATCGTGGGCTATCGCTCGCGGGACAACGCCCGGACGCCGATGCAGTGGGACGACAGCGAACACGCCGGCTTCACCGACGGCGAGCCGTGGCTCCAGGTCAACACCAACTACGAGCAGGTCAACGTCGCCGACGCCCGGGAGGGCGACTCAGTCAGGGAGTACTACCGGTCGCTCATCGACCTGCGCACCGAGTACGATGCGTTCGTCTACGGTACCTACAACGACATCCAACCGGACCACGAGCGACTCGCCGCGTACACGCAGACACTCGAACACCCCGATGGCGGCGTCAGCGAGCGGATGCTCTCGGTGCTTAACTTCTCGGACACAACAGCGTCGGTGGACCTCCCGACGACTATCGAGGACGCCGACCTGCTACTGTCGAACTACGACCGGGACGCGATTGGAGCCACCAGGGACCACGAGCCATACGAGGCCCGCGTCTACCGGCTGGAGTAGTCGCCGAAAATCAGTACCGGACCGCTTGGTCAGTCAGTTCGAGGATTCCTCGCTGCCCACCCGGATGACCTGCAACAGCGAGTACACCGGGACGCCGTGGAGCTCCTCGATGCCGCGTTTGTCGGCCAGCACGACGCAGGCGACGGGGTTGCCGCCCTGTTGCTGGATGGCCTCGACGGTCTCGGTCATCGTGTTCCCGCTGGTGATGGTGTCGTCGACGACGTAGCAGTCGCGGTCGCGAATCTGGGCGAAGTTTCGGGAGAACGAGCCGTCAGACGTGTCGCTATCGTCGTCGTCCCACTGGTGTTTCGAGGGGGCGTAGGTCCCGAGGTCAGTGTCCAGTTCGCGCGCGACTGTCGTCGCCAGCGGCGCGCCGGCCTTCTCGATACCGATGGTGAGGTCGACGTCTTCGCCCTGCTTCGAGAGCAGGTCGGCCATCGCACAGCCGATGTGGTGGAGGCGGCTGCTGTCACGACCCAGCGCGGACCAGTCGACGTGGATGTCGTGTGGCCCGCTCTGGGGGACCTCCTTCGGTGCCGCGCCGGTGCCGCTTCGCTCGACCAGCCAGCTCGCCGTCTCCCGGGAGACGTTCAGTTCGTCGGCGATTTCACCCTTGGAGAGCCCCCGCTCGGCGAGGTCCGCTGCACTCTCGACGAGGTCGTCGATGTTCTTCATACGCTGACTTCTGTCCGGTGGGGCTTAATAGGCAACGCCTTTGTGCCGCACTCGCGGCCGAGGCCGCCGTGTCTGCGCGACCGGTGAGCGGGCCTCTCAGTTCGGAATCGTGAACAGGCGCTGTTCGCAACTCGGACAGACCAGCACGTCTTCCGGCCTGGTCTGGGGGTCGGTGTAGCCGCCACAGCAGGAGACGGCCGACGACTCGACCAGCGCCGTCTCGCAGTCGGGACAGCTATCGAGGAACATCCGGAAGGCACGGGCGCCCGCGAGCCGAACCCGCTGGTCCTCGACCGTCCCGTCCAGTGCCAGGTACGCCGCCAGCTCCGTGACGACGACGGGCCGAGCGACCAGTCCACCGTCGACGACGAGCCACTCGCCGGTATCGTCGACGTAGGTATCGAGCCCGTCCGCGGTGGGCACCGTCTCGGCTGTCTCCCGGGCGAGCGCCTCGAGCGGTTCGGCCGCGAGTCGGTCCATCTGCTCGCGCCAGTCGCTGTCGATGCCCGCCGTCGGGCGTATCAGGTCACTGTCCGTCTCGACGGCCCCGGCCGCGGCGAGCTCCTGCAGCACCGCTGTCCCGTCGACGTCCGTCCCCGTGAGGGACGCATTTTCGGGGATGTCTCGTCCAGGACCGTTCCCGAAGGGGTCCCCCGGGAGCGGGAGCGTTTCGACGAGCCGCGGCGCGAACAGGGGCGTGTACGGGACCACGTACCCCCGGATTGCGACGGCGGCGACGCCGATGGCAGCCGCCACCAGGGCCCCGACCCGCCGGTCCCGCCGGTAGAGCCACAGCGCGAACAGGCCCACGAGGCCCAGATTCACCGACGTACAGGGCCAGCATCTGTTCGCGCCGGTGTACTCCGAGCGGCGGATATCGTTCCACTTCATCGGTCGGCACCCGCCCGTTGTGTCTCTCCAGGTGTCGTCCACAGACGGTGACGATTCATGCGTTAGTATTTTACAACGTGCATTGTTATTGAATTGCACGGATTACCCACGCGACAACTGTCTGTGGCGTACCGAAGTATGGAAGTATCCACAATCACGTCTGAAAAATAACAGCGCGGGGTGTGAACGATGGACTCAAGAGATAGATATCAACCGACAATCGAGCAGGGACACGGATGGACGACGACGAACTGACCGAGGTACTGGAGGACGCCGGCCTCTCCCCCTATCAGGCGGAGGCCTACGTCGCGTTACTGGGGCTTGGGACGGCCTCTGCGACGGATATCGCCGACGCCTCCGAGGTGCCGGACCCGCGCATATACGACGTGTTGCGGGACCTCGAATCGAAAGGATACATAGAGACTTTCCAGCAGGACTCACTGACGGCGCGGGCCCACGACCCCCAGGGTGTCCTCGAGAACCTCCGGTCGCAGTCGAGCAAGTATCTCGACGCCGCGTCGGACATCGAGGAGCGGTGGAACGAACCGGAGATGACCGACCACGAGGTCAGTATCGTCAAACGGTTCGACACGGTGCTCAAGCGAGCCAAAGAACTCATCTCGTCGGCGGACCATCAGATACAGCTCGGCGTCGACACCGAGCAGTTCCGCGCGCTCCGGTCGGAGCTTTCCGCGGCCCACGACCGGGGCGTCAATATCAAGCTCAGTATCTGTACCAGCCCTGACGACGACATCCCCGACGGAGCGGAGATAGAGGGGACCTGCACCGAGGCCCGCCATCGGGACATTCCCTCCCCGTTCCTGGTGCTGGTCGACCGTCGCTGGACCTGCTTTGCGCCCCATCAACAGTCGGTCAACGAGTACGGGGTCCTCGTCAACGACCGGACGCACACCTATCTGTTCCACTGGTTTTTCCTCACCTGCCTCTGGGAGATATGGGAGACGGTATACACCGTCCGGACGCCGGAGACGCCGACGACCTACGTGGATCTGCGCCACGCGGTCCGCGACCTGGAACCGATTCTCTCGAAGGGCGCGACCGTCGAGGCGCGCGTCCAGGGCTACGAGACCGATACGAAAGAGCCGGTCGACCTGACCGGTCGGGTCGTCGACATCGACTACACCGGGAGTTCCATGGGCCGCCAGGAGCCGGTCCCGCTGGCCCAGCTTGCCGGCCGCATCACACTCACCCTCGAGGCCGACGGCGAAGCGTACGACATCGGCGGCTGGGGGGCCGTCCTCGAGACCATCGAAGCCACCGAAATCACGATAACCGACGTCCGCTACGACTAGTCGGTCAGTCCGGCACCGGACGCTGCTCCCGTGACATCCTTCTCCACCACGGATACGCTCGTCTACCGCTGTTTTGCGGGTCTGTCAAACTGTGTCGCCCGAACCGCGCGCGACCGAAAAACGATAACACAGTTTACGCGTTTAAGCGTTCGCGGCCGCCGTGGTAGTCACTCCGCACCAGACCGTTTATATAATGATTGTTGACTTCAATCAGCATTTATCAGTAACAATACTTGTTGCCCTCCACAGCGAACTCGTTAACAACGACTGTGGTTAATTATGGGCAATAGTTAAGTACCACCCAACAACAGAACTGAACAGATATGTCGCAGGATGACACGCGCGGCGTTCGCTCCTCAGGAGTATCGCGGCGGCGGTTCGTTCAGGCCGCCGGAGTTTCGGGACTGACAGCAGGGTTGGCCGGCTGTGCAGACCTCATCGGTGGCGGCGGCGGTGGCGGTGGCGGCCGGACAGTCACCTGGGGGTTCGACCCCGTCGCGGTCCAGAACAACGGCGACGCCATCAAGGACGCCCTCTACGAAAACGGACTCTCGGAGGACATCACGGTCGAGTTCGTCCCACGGGACCAGGACACTGGCGCGGCCCGGTCGAACTACAACCGCCTCCTGAACGCCGGGGAGACCGACCCCGACATGTTCCTGATGGACAACGGCTGGACGAACATCTTCATCCAGCGCGGCCAGCTCCAGAACCTCTCGGAGGCGCTCCCCGAGGAACTGGTCACAGACGTCAAGGACAACTACTTCAGCGCCTTCACCGACACCGCTCGAGACCCGGGCAGTGGCGACCTCTTCGGTGTGCCTGTGTTCCCGGACTTCCCGACGATGCAGTACCGCAAGGACCTCGTCGAGGATGCCGGCTACAGTCCCGAATCGAACAACTGGGCCACGGAACCGATGACGTGGGAAGAGTGGTCCAACATCGCGGAAGACGTCCAGGACAACGCCGGCACGGAGTACGGCTTCACGACCCAGTGGGACATCTACGAGGGCACCGCCTGCTGTACCTTCAACGAGGTCATGTCCTCGTGGGGCGGCGCCTACTTCGGCGGCCGCGAGAACCTCTTTGGCCCCATCGGCGACCGACCGATCACGGTGGACCGGCCGGAGGTCATCAGCTCGCTGAACATGATGCGGAAGTTCGTCCACGACGAGGACGCCGAGAGCCAGTTCGAGAGCTACGGCGGCGGTTTCACCCCGACCGACATCCTCGGCTGGATAGAGGAGGGCTCTCGAACGCCGTTTGCGGAGGGCAACTCCGTCTTCCACCGCAACTGGCCGTACTCGCTCGCACTCACCGGCCGGAACCCGGACGAGACCGACGAGCCCGCACTGGGCGAGGACCTCGGAGCGATGCCGATGCCGTACGCGGTCCCAGAGAGCGAGGCTGCCCAGCCCGGCACCGGCGGCTCCACGGCCGCCCTCGGTGGCTGGCACATGACCGTCAACCCGAACATCAACAACCAGGAGGACGTCGTCGAGGTCATCCGCGCCGCGATGGAGCCGGACTTCCAGCTGACGCTGCTGTCCGTCCAGGGCTGGCTTCCGCCCCGTCCAGAACTGTTCAACTCCAGCGAAGCCCAGAACGTCGACGTCGTCGGTCGGTACATGGACACGCTCCAGGTCGCCGGTAACAACACGATGGCGCGCCCGGTGACCGCCGTCTGGAGCGACCAGTCGAGCAAGATCGCCCAGCAGGCCAACCGCGCCGTCGGACAGGACGCCACGTCGGCCGAGGCGATGGAGGCCCTGCAGAGCTCGCTCGAAAACACCGAGTCCCAGTAAGCGTCGATAGATTGAAACGAAACGACCACAATTAATTATTATGGTAACGACCGCTTACGGAGGGTCACGCAGATGAGCACCGAGACGGGGCGCGAGTCGCGCCGCTCGGGCGTCCTCGTCGACGCCATGCGGTGGATGGAGAACCTGAGCGACACGCAGTACGCGTATCTGCTCCTCGTTCCCGTCTTCGTCCTCCTCGGTGTCGTCGCGCTGTACCCGCTACTCCGGACGTTCGAACTGTCGCTGTACGCGACGTCGCTGGACCTGACCAGCAGGAGCTTCGTCGGCTTCGACAACTACGTTCAGCTGTTCACCGGCGGGAAGAACCGCTTCCTGCCCGGGGGAACGACGTTCCTCCCCGCAAACTTCTCGCTGAACGCCCTGCTCAACAGCGCGCTCGTCGTGACGATTATCTTCGCCGTGGTGAGCGTCGCCTTCGAGACCCTTATCGGGCTCGGACAGGCGCTCATCCTCGACCAGGACTTCACGGGGCGCAAATGGGTCCGGGCGGCCATCATCATCCCGTGGGCGGTGCCCATCGTCATCCAGGGGATGATATTCTTCCTGATGTTCAACTCCAGTGTCGGGTTCGCGACGCCGCCGCTTGCCGACCTCGGACTGCTGGCGCCGACGAACACGCTGAACGACACCGCGAGCGCTACCTTCATCATCATCGTCGCCGACATCTGGAAGACCTCGGCGTTTATGGCCCTGCTCATCCTGGCCGGGCTCCAGAGCATCGACCGCGGGCTCTACGACGTGGCGAAGGTCGCGGGCGCGAGCAAGTGGCAGCAGTTCAAGCTCATCACGTTCCCGCTCATCCTGCCGACCATCGGCATCGCCGTGCTCTTCCGCTCCGTGCAGGCGATGCGGGTCTACGGTATCATCGACACCGTGTCGAGCTGTTCCGTCGTCCCGTCGCTGTCCTGTATGGTCGTCGCGACGTTCAACACCCGTGATGGGACCGCGGCGGCCATCGCCTTCGTGACGGCCGCCATCATCGGTATCGTCGTGATGGGACTCATCGTGTGGCAAGGGGAGGACGCTATCTAACATGGCAACCACAACAGACGACAACACGGAGAGCGAGGGACCGCTGGCACGGTGGACGCAGTCGGCCATCCAGAACCCGGAGAAGGTGTACCGTGCACTGTTCTACGCCGCGATGGCCTTCTTCCTCGTGACGACGCTGTTCCCCTTCTACTGGCTGCTCGTTCTCGCGGTGACCCCCTCGGGGCGCCTGCTCGCCGGGAGCTTCCTACCGGAGATAAATCTCTTCGGCGTCAGCGCGACGTTCCCGCTGCCCGTGCCCAAGGGGTTCAACCCGGAGGCGTTCATCACCGTCTTCGAGCAGGTCCCGTTCCACCTGTACATGTTGAACAGCTTCGCGCTGGCCGTGACGACGACGGTCATCGTCATCGTCGTGGCGAGTCTCGCCGGCTACGTCTTCGGCCGACTGCGCTTCCCCGGCCGGGCCGTGCTGATGCTGGGAATCCTGGCTATCAGCTACTTCCCGCCCGCCGCGTTCGTCATCCCGCTGTTCCAGGCCTTCGCCGGGAACGCACCGATAACGCTGCCCTTTACCGAGATTCCGCTGTTCACGCCGCCGCGCCTGCTGAACACGCCGGGGTCGATGGTGTTGCCGTTCAGTGCGCTGTTCATGCCGCTGTCTATCTTCATCCTCACGACGTTCTACGGCCAGATTCCTGACGGTCTGGAGGACGCCGCTCGCGTCGAGGGGACGACCCGCCTGGGCGCGCTGTTCCGGGTCATCATGCCGCTGTCGGCCCCCGGTGTGGCGACGGCCGCCGTCCTGACGTTCATCGCCGTCTACAACGAGTACTTCTTCAGCTCGATTATGGCGACCTCGACCGAGGCGGCCAGATGGTCGCCCATCGTCGGCGGTATCCTCAGCTATCAGACCCAGTACACGACGCAGTACAACCTCATGGCGGCCGCGAGCATCATCGGCGTCCTGCCGGTCGTGATACTCGTCATCGTCGCACAGGAGCGTATCGTCAGCGGACTCACCTCGGGCGCACTCAAGGAATAACAATGGCAAAACTCAAACTCGAAAACGTCACGAAACGCTATGACGACCAGGGCGATGTAGTCACCGCGGTCGACGACATGAACCTCGATATCGACCACGGGGAGTTCATCTGTTTCGTCGGCCCCTCCGGCTGTGGGAAATCGACCACGATGGAGACCATCGCCGGACTGACCATCCCCACCGAGGGGACGATACACATCGGCGACCGCGACGTCACGAACCTCCCCCCGAAGGACCGCGGCATCGCGATGGTGTTCCAGAACATCGCGCTCTTTCCGCACATGGACGTCTACGACAACATCTCCTTCGGGCTGCGGCTCCGGGACTACCCCACCGACGAGATAGACCGCCGCGTCGAGCGCGCGGCCGACATCGTCCAGCTCGATGGGATGCTCGGGCGGATGCCCGAGGAGATGTCCGGCGGCCAGCGCCAGCGGGTCGCCATCGCCCGCGCCATCGTGCGCGAGCCTGACGTCTTCCTGATGGACGAGCCCCTGGCGAACTTAGACGCCAAGCTCAAGGTCCACATGCGGACCGAACTCCAGCGCCTGCACAAGGAGCTTGACACCACCATCATCTACGTCACCCACGACCAGGAGGAGGCGATGACTCTCTCGGACCGCATCGCCGTGCTCAACAGCGGCAGTCTCCAGCAGATAGACCCGCCGCTTACCTGTTACAACGAGCCGGACAACCTCTTCGTCGCCGGCTTCATCGGCTCCCCGTCGATGAACTTCGTCGAGGGTTCTGTCACGTCGGACGCCATCGAGACCAAGAACTTCTCGCTCGACTTCGACACGTCGAGCGTCGACGGCGTCGGCCCGGGGGACGAGGTAACCATCGGTATCCGGCCCGAAGACATCTACCCGGGTGCGCTGCGCGACGAGGTAACCGACCCCTCGTCGCTCGTCGACACCCGGACGGACATCCTCGAACCGATGGGCGACGAGATATTCGCCTACATGCTGCTGGGTGAGGGCGAAACCTCGATGTCACAGGAGCAGGCCACCAACGACCAGCTGCTGATGAGCATCGACCCCGACTCCGACATCGCCGAGGACGAAGATATCCAGGTGGTCATCGACCGGAGCAACGTCCACCTGTTTGACACCGCAACGGGCGAGGCAATCACCCACTCGCTTGAGGCGGCCTGGAACAGCGAGAGCGTGACCGAGAGCGAGGCCGAATCGGACGACTAATCATGGAATCAACACTCGTAGCGACGGTCTACTGGGGCGGGATGGTACTGCTGTTTTTCTTCTGGGCCTACGGTATCGCGTCGTTCGTCCTGGACCTGAAGAACAAGATTATCCCCGGAATCGTCCGATATCGACGCGGTCGACGGGCCGAGAAAGCCAAAGAGGAACGCGAACAGGAACGTGACGAGCGCGAACAACAGCTGTACTAACCGGAGTAATATCAGTCTCCGGTTCCTTTCCTAACATAATGAACGAGGAACATTCAATCAAGCTGGGCGTTATCGGTCTCGGAAACATCGCCCGACTGCACTGTGACCGCCTCCAGAAGGCCGGCTACGGCGACTGCATCGCTGCCGGACTGGACGTCGACCCCGACGCACGTGGGCGCTTCGCGGCGCAGTACGACGCGACCGTCTACGAACGACAGGCCGACCTCTACGCCGACGTCGACGCGGTGCTGGTGACGACACCCAACAAGTTCCACGAGGAGTACGTCGTCGGCGCGCTCGAAGCTGGGCTTGACGTGTTCGTGGAGAAACCGCTGGCCCACACCGTCGGCAGCGCCGAGCGAATCGCCGAGGCAGCCCAGGCGGCCGAGGGGTTCTGTATGGTCGGATTCCACAACCGCTTTCGGAACCCGGTCCAGGCCCTGCTTGGCTACCGCGACGACGGGACGATGGGCGAGCTAGACCACATCGAAGCCAACTACCTCCGCCGACGCGGCGTCCCCGGTCGCGGGTCGTGGTTCACACGCAAGGCGCTGGCGGGCGGCGGGGCCCTCATCGACATCGGCGTCCACGCCATCGACCTCTCGCTGTTTCTGCTCGACTTCCCGGAGGTCGTCGAGGTCTCGGGCCAGACCCGGGCAACCTTCGGCACCAGCTCCGAGTACGCCTACGTGAATATGTGGGGCGAGGACCACGGCTCGTCGGGGTTCGACGTCGACGACTCGGCCTCTGCATTTATCCGGTGTGCCGACGGCTCGACCATCGCGCTGGAAGTCGCGTGGGCGTCGAACCGCCCCAACAGCCAGGAGTACGTCGTCCGCGGCTCCGACGCCGGTGCCAGACTCGACCTGAGCAGCGACGAGATGGAGCTGTACGAGACCGTCTCGACCGGCGTTGACCACCACCGGACGTCCCAGGTCGAGACTGCGACCGACGACGCTCACGGCATCGAGCTGGAGGAGTTCGTCGAGAGCGTCGCGGCCGGCGAACCACCCGGCACGAACACCGTCGAGCAGGCGCTGACCGTCCAGCGGGTACTGGACGCCATCTACCGCTCCAGCGAGGACGGCCAGGCAGTCTCACTGTGATATCCATGGACAATTTTAACCATGCCTCGGCGGAGGTTCAGGTATGAAAGCTATCGGTGTCACTCGCGAGGGCGAGGACGTGGAGTTACTCGACGTAGACCGGCCGCAACCGGAAGCGGGTGAGGCGCTGGTCAGGACGCTGCGCGTCGGTGTCGACGGCACCGACCACGAGGTCGTCGCCGGCTCACACGGCGGCTACCCAGCGGACTCCGATTACATGATATTGGGCCACGAGGCCGTCGGCGTCGTCGAAGACGGTAACGGCTCCGGGCTCGAAGCGGGACAGGTCGTCGTGCCGACCGTCCGGCGGAAACCGAACGGTGAGACCAACGCGTACTTCCGGCGCGGCGAGCCCGATATGGCCCCCGACGGCGAGTACGTCGAGCGCGGTATCGTCGGCGAACACGGGTTCATGGCGGAGTATTTCACCTCGCCGGCCGACACCCTCGTCCCGATTCCAGAGGAACTCGCCGAATACGGGATGCTGGTCGAGCCCATCTCCATCGCCGAGAAAGCCAACGACCACGCGTTCTCGACCCGGGAGCCCTTCGAGTGGCGGCCCGAATCGGCCTGCGTGCTGGGCAACGGAACCCTGGGCCTGCTGACGCTGTGGATGCTCGGCCGCGAGTTCGACCGCACCTACTGTGTCGGCCGCAGGGACCGCCCCGACCCGACCGTCGACGTCATCGAGGAACTCGGCGCGACCTACGTCGACTCCCGCGAGACCAGCGTCGAGGAGCTTCCCGACGCCCACGAGGCCGTCGACTACGTCTTCGAGGCGACTGGCTATGCACCCCACGCTGTCCAGACCGTCCACGCGCTCGCGCCCAACGGCGTCGGCGCACTGCTCGGCATCCCCGGCCCCTGGGAGTTCGAAATCGACGGCGGACAGCTCCACAAGGAGATCGTCCTGCACAACAAGTGTCTCATCGGCACGGTCAACTCCCACGTCAAACACTTCGAGGCAGCCGTCGACACCCTCGCGGAGATGCCCGACTGGCTACTCGATGACCTCGTGACGACGGTGGCGACGCCCGAGAACGTCGCCGCGGCCTTCGAGGACGACGACGACCAGATAAAGGGCGTCGTCGAGTTCGACACGCTGTAGACCGACCAATCGGGAAACGTCTGCCGGTTTTTCGACCGCCAGCGTATCGGGTACAGACCATGGTGGTCCGAACTTCTTTGTAGCGCTCTGGCCAACTCACGCCCGTATGCCATCCGACGACCTTGAGGCGGCACTTGAGGCGGTCATCTCGCGGTTCAACCTCGGCGAGTACGAGATAACCGCGTATCTGGCGGTCCTGCAACACGGGGAGCTGACCGCCTCGGAAATCGCCGAACGGACGGACATCCCCCAGCCCCGGGTGTACGACACCGTCCGGAGCCTCGGCGACGTCGGGCTCGTCGAACTCAAGGAGTCCCGACCGATGAAGGTCCTCGCCATCGACCCGCGTGAGTCCTTCGGCGACATCCAGAACTCGCTCGACGACCTCGTCGAGGACCTCTCCGCTCGCTACACCGCGCCGGCCCGCGAGCCGGAAGCCGTCTCCCTGGTCAAGTCCAGACCCACTATCCTGCGCTATCTGGAGGACATCATCGACGCCGCCGAGTACGAACTCATGCTCTCGCTGACGCCGTCGCTGCTGTCCCGCTTCGAGAGCACCCTCCGGAGCCGCAGGGAAGCGGGCATCGCCACCGAAATCCTGCTATCGCCGGCCGCCGACGCCCCCGACCCCGACGACTTTGACTACGACGCCGTCGCGACCAGGGTGAAGGAACGCCGGGGCATCACGACGCCGGTCGTCGCGGTCGCCGACGGTGACTACTCGATGTACGCGACCCGCGAGTCGGTCCGTGGCGCAGCCGACCGCTACGGCGTCATCTTCAACCGCTCGGAGCTGGGCTTTCTGGTCTCGGCGTTTCTCAACACCGTCCTCTGGACGACGGCCGACGAGATAGCAAGCGACGACTCGGAGCTTCCCTTCCCGCGCCGCTACGGCACCATCCGGCGGTGTATCTCCGACCTGGCCACGCTCGAGGGGGAGTTCTACGCGACTATCGAGGGCCGCGAGGTCGAGTCGGGCGAGAGCTGGGTCGTCGAGGGCCGTGTCGAGGAGGTCTCGTTCGGACCGAACCGCGAGGTGGCGACGCTGGTCGTCATGACCGACGACGGGCCGGTCGACGTCGGCGGCCAGGTCGCCGCCTACGAGGACATCGAGGCCTACGAGATACGGGTCGGCAGAGACGACCCGCCGGCGGGGTGAGCGGCGGCGCGGTTTTCCTGTCGCCTCACCGATGCTATTTTTGGCGAACCTAAAAATACTAAAACCCTCGCGAGAGAGGTAGCGTAATGAGTTCACAGCAGTCCAGCGAGACCGGGGAGTTCACGTTCGACGACCTCGCCGTCGTGATGGGCACGTACAACGAGGAAGACGCTATCGCCACTGTCCTCGAGGATATCGAGTCCGTCACCGACGGCCGGGCGGAAGTGGTCTGTGTCGACGGCTCCAGCGACCGTACGCCCGAAATCGCTCGCGAGCACGGCGCGACGGTCATCGAACAGGAGCCACAGGGGTACGGCGTGGCCGTCCGTGCGGCCGTCCTGGCGCCCGACCGGCCGGTCGTCGTCACGACCGACTGCGACGATACCTACCCGATGGAGCGCCTGCCCGACTTCCTCGCGGAGATAAACGACGGGGCCGACGTCGTCAGCGGCGACCGACTCTACTACGGCGCCGAGGAGATGCCTGGGCTGAACAAACTCGGCAACGAGCTGTTCGCCCTACTGGCGTCCGTCGCGATGGGCAAGCGCGTCCACGACACGACCACCGGGATGCGGGCCTACCGACGTGACCTCCTCCACCAGATTCGCTGGACGGAGAACACAGGGCTCTCTGCGGAGCTTTTGATGCGCCCGCTGATGCGGGGCTACGACGTGCGCGAACGACCCATCGAGTACGACGAGCGCAAGGGAGAGACGAAACTGGACCCCTTCGAGGGCGGTGCGGCTATCGCCAAGTCCATCCTGAAAGTCGCGTTCGAAGAACGCCTCCGATAACTCGGCGTCGCCAGTCAGTCGCTCACTCGCCGTCCGGCGGCTGCTGGTAGCTCTCGGTCCCGCCGGGGTGGCCCTGCGGGTTCTCGATACCGACGAGCTCCCCGCCGGTGGGCGAGCTGTAGAGCCCGTAGACCAGTTCGTTGACCACGTAGTAGCGGACGCGCTCGCGGGGCGCGCCGTCGGGAATCGGGTCGGCCTCGGCGACACCCATCGCCCGGAGCGTCTCGTCGCGTCTCACCGGCTCGAGGTCCGGAAAACTGACGTCCTCCCACTCCAGTGCGTAGCTGTTCAGCGCTTCGAGCGCGTCGAGAACGCGGTCGGCGCGGTCCGGGTCGGCCCGCAACCGCCGGGACATATAGCCGTCGACGAACGATTCGACGCCGCTGACCTCGCTGGGGTAGACCGTCGTCGCGACGGCGTGTAACGTGGCCTGTTCGTGTTCGGTGACGAGTTTCCCGCGCTCGTCGTCGTCGGCCCATTCGAGCAGCGCCGCGCCGCCGCCGACGGTGATGCCGGCCGCGCCGAGCGCTGTCAACACGTCGCGTCTGTCGAGTTCTCTCATCCTTGTGTCACCTCTGCGTCGAGTGTGATTTCGTCGCCGTGGCTTCCGGGTACGTAGGCGGCCTGCCCGCCACAGAGCCGCTCGGACCAGCACACCTCCATCCGTGGTGTCAGCGCCCGGACGCCCGTGCCCGTCTCGTTTACCGGAAGGACCCAGCGGTACTTTACCGCTCTGTCTGCGCCGTAATCGACGAAGGCGACGACCGTCACACTCCCCCGCTCCGGTGTCGGCACGCCAATACTGTCCTCGATGGAGTCGCCGCTGAGCCGGCTCCGGTTCGCGTCGGTCTCCAGCCGCAAGGAGAGGTCCGTCACGTCGGGGGTGGTGGTGTACTCGTTCGCGCTGGTGTTTGCCGTCCCGTTGTGTATCTGGACGGTGACCGACTCCGCGGCCTCGGGCACTGTGGCAGTTATCTCCGTGGTCACAGTCTCGCCGCTCGTCACCCGAACCCGCTGGAGCCGCGGCTCGACCGACTGGCCCAGGAACGGCGCCCACTGCCCCCGGTAGACGTAGCGGTAGTAGCTCCGGTCGGGATAGCTGTCGACGACCGCGAACTGCTGGCGCTGCATGGCATACACCGTCTCACCGTCGAACCCGGGGTCGTTGCGAAGCATCTGGAACGGGTGGTTGAGCCAGTTGCCGTAGGTCCGCGGGAGGAAGACGACGGTGTCGTCCAGCTCCCGGCCGTCGAAGGGTTCGTAGGCCTGTTCGTACTGCTGGGTCACGTCGTAGTTCTCTTCGACCGGCGCAGCGACGGCGGCGACGGCGACACTGGCGCCCAGCGCAGCGCCGACGAGCAACAGCGCGGTCACGGCCGGTCCCGCGCGCTCGGCGCTCACGTGGTTCGGGAGCCGGTTGCGGGCCCACTCGACCGCAGTAAGCACGCCGACGGCGCCGAAGGCGACGACCGGGACGAGCAGGTCGGTGTGGTAGTAGGGTCCGAAAAAGGAGACGAGCCCGTCGGAGGGGTCCGCGAGTTCACCGAGGATGTTCAGGTTCCCCCAGAACAGCAGGTTCCCCAGGGGGACGCTCACTCCGACGCCGGCGAGGGCGAGCTGGCGGTCGTCGAACCCGCGCTGGCGGACGGTCCACAGGCCCACCAGCGCGGCGAGTATCCCGAGCGGGCCGGCGACGACCCACTCCGTCGCGAACAGCCACAGCACCTCAGCGTTGGCCCGCAGCGACAGCTGTGGCGTGAAGGTCCGCGAGTAGCCCGCAATCTCACGGTAGCCAAAGCCCAGCCCGTCAAGCGGGGCAAAGGCCTGGTAGGGGAAGACGGTCGGGTGGCCGGTCATCACGGCGTTGTACCCAAGCGTCACCGCGACCCCGACCAGGCCGAACAGCGCGGTCAGCCCGACCCGGTCGAGGGCCGCTCGCCCCTGCTCGCGGAGCGTCCAGAGCGCGTGCAAGATAAACGGCGTCGCGAACAGCACCGCCGTGTACGGGCGCGTGAAGAAGGCGATACCGACGGCCAGCCCCGCGAGTGTCGCGGTCCGGCGGCTGCCGGTCCGGTCGGCGTGGAGGTACGACGCCGCGAAGGTGAGGTTCCAGAACAGCGCCGGGACGTACGAGAGAAAGACCGACGCTTCGACGACGAACAGCGGCGAGAGGAGCATCAATACCGTGGCGACGACGCCGGTCCGTGCGTCGAAGGTCTCACGGACAGTGTGGTAGGTCCCGACCAGCGCGCCGGTCGCGATGAGGCCGAGCGCGATACGGTAGCCGCCCAGCAGCTTGCCGACGGCGAACATCGCCGCCGTCGGTGGTGTGTACTTCGAGTACAGCCCCCGCTCGCTCTCGACGAAGAACCACGGGCGGAACGGACCGTCGACCGGGGGCCGTAGGAAGAGTTGCCCCTCTAGCAACATCGCGGCCTGCTGGAGGTAGACCGCCTCGTCGTGGTTGCTCGTGTGGTATGGAAAGACGACGTGAGCCAGTGTGTAGACGACGACCCCGCCAAGGAGCGCGACGAGCGCCGCCTGCGCGCGGGGTCGTCGCAGGCGATTCATTCGGCGGGATACCAGGCCAGTTCGTGGTCGGCGACCAGGTCGACCTCGACCGGCTGGCCGGCCTCGAACGTCTCGACGTGGTTGTGCATACAGTGGACCACGTCGCCGCTGTGCAGCTCGACACGGTAGATGAAGTTGGGACCGTTGTACTGTCGGTGGACGACGTAGCCGTCGGCTTTCGGCTCGCTGGTCGGCATCGCCTGCAGGTCGTCAGGGCGCACCAGCACGTCTATCATGGCGCCGTCGTAGGCCTCGATGGGGCCGTTGAGCAGGTCGAGACTGAAACTGCCCAGCCCGGTCTCGAGCCTGTCGGTGACCCGTGCAGAGAGGAAACTGGCCTGCCCGAGGAAGCTCGCGACGAAGCGGCTCTCGGGGTTCTCGAACACCTCGCCTGGGTTGCCCACCTGGGCGATGTCGCCGTCGTCCATTATGGCGACGCGGTCGCTGATGGAGAGGGCCTCCTCCTGGTCGTGGGTCACCGAGATGGCGGTGACGCCGGCCCGCTTGAGGATGCGCCGGACCTCCTCGCGCATCTCGACGCGCAGGCGGACGTCGAGGTTCGAGAACGGCTCGTCGAGCAGGAGCACGTCCGGTTCGGGGGCCAGCGACCGGGCCAGGGCGACCCGCTGTTGCTGGCCGCCCGAGAGCTGACTGGGCATCTTTGCCTCGTGGGCTTCCAGGTCGACCAGTTCCAGGAGCTCCGCGACCCTGGCGTCGGTCTCGTCGTCGTCCAGTTCGTCCAGTCCGAAGGCGATGTTCTCGGCGACGGTGAGATGGGGGAAGAGCGCGTAATCCTGGAAGACGATGCCCACGTCGCGTTCCTCGGGCTTTCTGTAGGGGCCGTCGGCGTCGGCGGTCACCGTCTCCCCGGCGATGGTGATAGACCCCGAGGACGGTGCTTCGAGCCCGGCTATCATCCGGAGTGTGGTCGTCTTCCCACAGCCCGAGGGCCCCAGAAGCGTCAGCAGTTCCCCGTCCTTGACCGACAGTGAGAGCTCCTCGACGGCGGTCTCACGGCCGTACTCTTTCGACACGCCGTCGATAGAGAGGACGGTCCGCTCCGGGTCGTCGACCGCCGTCTCTACCGTTTCGAACTCGGAAATCCGCTGTGATGGTTTCTGTGTTCCCATGTTAGGCCTCCTGTCTGAGGATGATGAGCATCGAGAGCCCCGAGACGCCGACGAGAATCAGCGCCGGGACGGCCGCCTGTCCCTGGTATGCTGCTCCGCGGACCAGCCAGATGTACGTTACGATGGTCTCGAAGCCGATAGGGCGTAACATTAGCGTCGCCGGCAGTTCCTTCATCGTCGTCAGGAAGACGAGCGCGGCACCGGCGGCGATACCGGGGGCGACCAGCGGCAGGACGACCTTCCGGAACGACGTTATCGGCCCGTACCCCAGCGAGCGGGCCGCCTCGATGTAGCTGGGGTCGACCTGCAGCACCGAGGACTCCGTCGTGCCGACGGCCTGGGGAAGGAAGCGGACGACGTACGCGAACACGAGGACGAACAGGCTCTGGTAGAGGAACGGGACGAAACGCAGCGCCAGATAGATGAGCGAGAGCCCGATGACGACGCCGGGGACGGCGTAGCCGACGTAGGACACCCGCTCGGGCAGCGAGGAGAGCCGCCCGTCGCCCCGGGCAGAGAGGTACGCGATGGGGAGCGCGACGACGACACAGAGCGCGGCTGCGCCGGCCGCGAGCGTGACCGAGTTCGTGACGTGCTGGAGCTCGAAGACGAACCCCTCTGGCGCCGCCTCGGTCGACCGGACCAGCCAGAGCCCGAGGATGCCGATGGGCAGGGCCAGACAGAGCGTGGCGATGAGGGCACAGAACCCCATCGCGGGCAGTTTCCAGTAGCCCAGTTTGATCTCGCCGGCGCGTCGGTCCCCACTGGAGACGTACGCGCCGTCGCGGCTGGCGCCGATGCGGGACTCGACGGCGAGGATGGCCATCGCCATGACGAGCAAGAGCAAGGAGAGGACGGCGGCGGCGTCCAAGTTTCTGGCCTGCTCCTCGACGAATATCATGCGCGTGAACACGTCGTAGCGCATTATCGCGGGCGTCCCGAAGTCCGAGAGTGTGTAAAGCGCCACGAGCAGGGCGCCGGCGGCGATGCCCGGCAGAATCTGGGGGAGCGTGACGCGTTTGAACGCGTCCCAGCGGCTGGCGTTCAGCGTCCGGGCGGCTTCGACGACCGTCCCGTCGAACGAGATGAGCGACGCTCGCGTCGTCAGGAAGACGTACGGGTAGGTAAACAGCGTCAACACGAGGACTGTCCCGGGGAAGCCGTAGATGGTCGGCAGGGACTGGATTCCGAGCGGTGCGAGCAGGTCCGCCAGTTCGCCACGGGGGCCAAAGGCCGAGACGAACGCGAAGGCACCGATGTAACTGGGCACCACCAGCGGGAGCGCCGCGGTGACGGTCCAGAACCGCTTGAACGGGAGGTCGGTCTGGACCGTCAGCAGCGCTAGCGGGACGCCGATACAGATCGACATGGCGGTGACGGCGGCGACCAGCACGAGCGTGTTGCCAGTGACCGCCGTCGTCGTGTCGCTGACGACGAGTTCGACCAGCCGGTCGGTCGGCATCTCGCTTGCCTCGATGAGGACCCAGGCGATAGGCGAGAGCAGGAGCAAGGAGACGGCCGTGACGACGAGTGCGAGGACCGTCGGCTCGTCGGCGTCGCGGTCGGCGACGTTCGCTCGCTCGCGAATCCGTTCCAGACGGTCGCTCGCACCCATCTCAGAGGACGCCGGCGTCGCGCATCAGGTCCACGGTCCCCGAGACGTCCGCGAGTTCGGTGAGGTCGATATCCGGGGGGTTCAGGTCGTCGATGCGCGGGAGGCCGCCGACCGGCGGGACGCCCTCTATCATCGGATAGGCAAAGGCGCGGGTCGCGAAGAACTCCTGGGCCTCCGCGGAGAGGACGTGTCGGACGAAGTTGCTCGCGAGTTCGCCCTTCTGCGTTCCGTTCAGTATCTCCAGGCCGGAGACGTTCACGAGCGAGCCCGCGTCACCCTCGGTGAAGTACAGGTCAAGCGGCGCGTCGGAACGGCCGCTGCGGACCCGAAGCGAGTAGTAGTGGTTCGCGAATCCGGCCGCAAGTTCACCGTCCGCGACGCTGTTGGAGACGGCGAACTCGTTACCGTACTCGGTGATGCCGTGGTTCTGCATCGATTCGAGCCACGAGAGGGCGGCGTCGTCGCTCCTGTTCAGTCGCATCGCGGTGATGAACGACTGGAACGCGCCGTAGGTGGGCGCCCACCCCATCGTCCCCTCCAGTACGTCGCTGTTGGGGAACTCGCTGACCTTGTTCGGGATGTCCGAGGGTGAGAGCTGGTCCGTGTTGTACGGGATGGCACGGGCGCGGCCGGCGAAGCCGACCCAGCGACCGTCACCGTCCTGGAAGCTCCCGGGAACCGCGTTCAGCGCCTCGCTGGGGAGAGACTGGGTCGCGCCGGCCCCGGCGACGGCGCCCAGCGAGCCGGCGTCGACGGACATGAACACGTCGGCGCGGGTCGCGTTGTTATCGTTTTCCTCGATGATGGTGTTGGCGAGGCTGCTGGACCCCTCGACGCGCTGGTTGACCGAGAAGCCGTCGTAGGCCTGCTCGAAGAGCTCGAGCAGGTCGAGATAGAGGCCGCCTTCGCCGCCGCCGACGTAGACGGTGAGTTCGCCTTCGAGCGGTGGCAGGTCCTCGATGGAGGTCCCGCCGGGCTCGCCACGGGATTCGACCAGCGGGCCGGAGCCCCGGAAATCAGAGAGGGAGACACCCACCTGATTGTTGTTGTCGTTGCTGAACAGGCCGAAACAGCCGGCGAGCGAGCCGGCTGCAGTTGCGCCGCCCAGTGCGAGGAACCGACGTCGTGAGGAACCGTGGTTGGAGTCAGTCATGGTTGGTTGAGTATGTTTTAGGTTTGCCTAAATGGTTTGCGTTTTCAGTCGTCGGCGGCCGGGGGTACCGGCTCGGTCGCTTCCGGGGTCGTCGCTTCCAGCGCGGCCAGGCAGTCGAGGCAGTCGAGCCAGTCGCGCATGTACTCACCGCAGTGATTGAGGAAGGCGCCGTTCTCCCAGTCCTCGTAGTCGCCCTCTGCGAGCCGGTCGGCCATCGCCTGGAAGACCTCGCGGTACGATTCGGCGTCGTCGCCGACCGCGTCGACCTCTTCCCAGACGTGCTCGTTGAGTTCGAGCCCGTGAACCTCGTTCGTGAGGTCCGAGAACGTCGACCGCGGGGCTTTGTTGTGCTCACACAGCGGGTCGCCGTTGTAAATCTTCCCGCCCAGCACGTCGCAGGCCCGTTTGAGGAACAGGCCCGACCAGATGTCGTCGAACCGACCCACGTCCCACTCGTTGTCGTCCATCGGGAGCTGGTAGAACGCGGGGACGACCTCCCGGCGGAAGGCGAGGTTCATCGAGCAGACGGTGAGGTAGTGCCCGTCGGCCGCGACGAAGTCGCCGTCGAAGTCCGCCTCGGAGGTACGAGTCTGGGCCTGGCCCTGGAGGTCCCCGTCCATCAGGATTCGGACGGCGTCCAGGTCCGGGACGTTCGTCCAGAGGCCCTGGGAGGCGACGACGCGCTTGACCTCGGCGGTGTCGGTCTCGACGGTCTCGTCCATCGCCGCGTAGGGGTAGCCACGCGGGTACAGGCCGTGGTCGTCCTCGTTCTGATAGAGGACGTTCACCCATTGCTCGTCGGACTGGACCCGCTCGATTTCGCCCTCGAAGGCGAGGTTCTCCATGTGGGTCCCGAAGAAGTCGACGGTCTCGTGGGGCGCGGTGTCGTCGTCGATGAAGACGCCGTACTCGTAGTCGTGGGCCCAGAGATACAGCAGCCCGAAGGAGGTCTGGGCGTGACTCGCCGCGGGAACGAGATGCGAGAACTCCGAGATGCCCTGCTCGTCGTACCACTCCGCTCGCGCTTTGCCGTCGAAGACCGTCCCGTCGACGCCCTCCTCGTCGAGCATCGCCTGCATGGACTCGCTGTCACAGAAGTCCTCGGTGATGAGGACGACGAACAGCCGGTCCAGGTCGAAACCGTGGTCGCGGGCGTTGTCGAAGTATTCGCGCATACACTCGGGGTTCCGTATCGTCGGAACCATGACACAGATGTCCTGCTCTGTCATGGTGCGAAATCTTTAGGCATACCTAAAGAATGTTCTGTTTTAGGCTGGCCAAACAATCCTGTGGCCACGTTGAACGTTCCGCTGAATTTCTCACGTCGGTAATTTCACTCGCTACGACGGTGAACCGATGGCGGGTGATAATATTATCACGCCGGTCATTACCCTCGTTTAAGGCGAACTATTATCTGGCTGTGCTTTGGGTCACTAGTCGAGCAATGACTACAGGAATCGACGGGGGTCGTCCTACGGGATGAACCTCGAAAACCAGACCTGCGTGGTCACTGGCTCCTCTCGGGGCATCGGTCGCGGCATCGCGACCGACCTCGGCGACCACGGGGCCAACGTCGTGGTCAACTACCGCTCCTCGGAGGCGGAGGCCCAGGCGGTAGTAGAGGAGATTCGCGATAGCGGTGGCGACGCCATGGCCGCACAGGCCGACGTGGCCGACGGCGAGGAGGTACAGGCGATGCGCGAGGCTGTCAACGACCAGTTCGGGAACGTCGACGTCCTCGTCAACAACGCGGGCATCACCATCGACAAGAAGTTCGACAATATGACCCGGGAGGACTGGGACACGGTGATGAACGTCAACCTCGGCGGGGTGTTCAACTGTACCGACGCCTTCTACGAGGACCTCAAGCGCGCGGACCACGGGCGCCTCATCAACATCTCCAGTGTCGTGGGTCAGCAGGGCAACATCGGGCAGGCCAACTACGCGACCACCAAGTCGGGCCTGTTCGGTTTCACCCGCACGCTGGCACTCGAACTCGCACACACTGGCGCGACAGCCAACTGCGTGGCGCCCGGGTTCGTCGAGACGGATATGCTGGAGGAGGTGCCCGAGCGCGTCCAGGAGAAGATTCTCCGGAATATCCCGCTGGACCGCTTTGCCACGGTCCAGGACATCGCGGGCATCGTCCGCTTCGTCGCCAGCGAGGAATCGAGCTACATGACCGGCCAGGTACTCGGCGTCAACGGCGGGATGGAGTGGTAAGATGAGCAAACAGGAAGAAGACGAGACGCCCGAGTCGGCCGACGACCCGATAGCGGAGCTCCGGGCGAAGCGCCGCGAGGCGGAGCTCGGTGGGGGCGAGTCCCGCATCGAGTCCCAGCACGAGAAAGGGAAGATGACGGCCCGCGAGCGCATCGACTTCCTCGTCGACGACGACACCTTCACCGAGGTCGACCCCTTCGTCGAACATCGCTCGACGAACTTCGGGATGGAGGACAAGAAGTTCCCCGGCGACGCCGTCGTCACCGGCTACGGCGAGATAGACGGCCGCAAGGTGTTCCTCTTTGCCCACGACTTCACCGTCCTCGGTGGCTCCGTGGGCGAGGTCGTCGCCGACAAGATATGCAAGGTGATGGACAAGGCCATCGAGAACGGCGTCCCCGTCATCGGGCTGAACGACTCCGGCGGGGCCCGCATCCAGGAGGGTGTCGACTCCCTCGTTGGCTTTGCCAAGATATTCGAGCGCAACACGAAAGCCAGCGGTCTCATCCCCCAGATTTCGGCCATCATGGGACCCTGTGCCGGCGGGGCGACGTACTCGCCCGCGCTGACGGACTTTACGTTCATGGTGCAGGACACCAGCCACATGTTCATCACCGGCCCCAACGTCATCGAGACGGTCACCGGTGAGCAGGTCTCGAAGGAGGAACTCGGTGGGGCCAGTTCCCACTCCACGAAGTCGGGCGTCGCGCACTTCTCCTACCCCTCCGAGGAGGAAGCGCTCGAAAACATCCGCCGCCTGCTCTCCTATCTCCCCCAGAACAACATGGAGGACCCGCCGCGGGTCCAGCCGTGGGACGAACCGGACAGGGAAGTGCCGGAGGTCACTGACATCGTCCCCTCGGCGCCGCGGAAACCGTACGATATGTCCAAGGTCGTCGGACGCATCGTCGACGAGGAGTCGTTCTTCGAGGTGCACAAGAACTGGGCGCGCAACGTCATCACCGGCTTCGCCCGGATGGACGGCCAGTCCGTCGGTGTGGTCGCCAACCAGCCCCGCGTGAGCGCGGGGACCCTCGACATCGACGCCGCCGAGAAGGGCGCCCGGTTCGTCCGGTTCTGTGATTCGTTCAACATCCCGATACTGACTTTCGTGGACGTGCCCGGCTTCATGCCCGGCACCGACCAGGAGCACAACGGCATCATCCGTCGGGGCGCGAAACTCATCTATGCCTACGCCGAGGCGACGGTCCCGCTGCTCTCGGTGGTGGTCCGCAAAGCCTACGGTGGCGCCTACATCGTCATGTCCTCGAAGTTCCTGGGCAGCGACGTCAACTACGCCTGGCCGGGCTCGGAGATGGCCGTGCTGGGTCCGCGGGGGGCGGTCAACATCCTCTACCGGAACGAAATCGCCGACGCCGACGACCCCGACGCCAAACGGCAGGAGCTGATGGACGACTTCCGCGAGGAGTTCGCCCATCCCTACGGCCCCGCAAAACGGGGCTACCTCGACGACGTCATCGAACCGAAGGACACGCGCAAGCGGCTCATCGACGACCTGGACCTGCTTTCCCGCAAGCGCGAGGACAGCCCGCCGAAAGACCACGGTAACATCCCACTGTAATGTCATCACTGGAGAGACCCGAAGACGGGACCGACACCGAGGGGGCGGAGACACCGGCCCAGGCGGCCGCCGAGACCAATCTCACGGTGTCGATTCCGGACGACGCGACCGAGGCCGAGGCGGCGGCTATCTCGGCGGCGGTCAGCGCACACATCACCGACCGACAGCGCGCCGCCGCGGCGGCAGCGGCCGCGAGCGACTCGCCCGACTACGTCGACGAGTGGACGATGGCCGGCCGGCTGGCGCGGTTCGGCAAGGAGCGACGACCCCGCAACGTCGAACGAGGCGAGGAGTGGAAGGCGGCCGCGCGGGCCCGGTACTGACCGGGTCGGTTTTGGACGGCTCACGAGCACCGGGCGGTGTATCGCCACACCAGCACATCTGCGGGAGCTATCGTGGTCCGATACTCCCCTGACAGCACTCATTAATTCAACAAGATTTAAGTTAGAATTCAAGCATCCCCCAGTATGGGTGTCGTTCAGTCGTTGACGGAGTCGTTCGGGGTATTGAAACGGAATCCAGTTGTGTTCGGGGTGGGGGCGTTGTATGCGGTCATCCTTCTCCCGCAGACGGCGCTTTCGATGATGAGCATCCCCCTGATTCCCCAACTACTCCAGGCTGTCACCTTCTTCATCACGCCGTTCGTCCTCGCCGGACTGCTGGGGATGGTATACGAGGGGCGAGTCAGGTCTACGGGTATCGGGACGTTCGTCAAGATAGGGAAATCCAAGTATCTCTCATTGCTGAGCGCGAACCTGATTCAGGTCGCTCTCACCGTCATCTTCGGCATCGTATCGTTTTTCGTGTTGATTGCGTTGATTTTCGTCCTCGGGATTGGAGTCTCAACAACGAGCCCAGAGTCCGGATTAGCCGCCTTCGGCGTCACATTTGTCGTAGCCGTTGGCGGATTGCTGCTCGTCTTCCTGCTTGTCCAGTTTTTCCTGCAGTTTTACGCCCCGGCCATCGTCGTCGACAACGTCGGTGTCATGGGCGGGTACCGTCGTAGCGTCGGGTTCGTGAAACGCAATATCGTCCAGACGCTGGGTTTTGGTCTGGTGAACCTCTTGCTGTCTCTGTTGCTCATATCGCCGGGAATCCTCCTCGCCGTGGCCGCGTTCCTCGGCCTGGGTCCATTTGGCGGCGCCAGTGCCGCTGGTCCAGGGGCCCCTGGTGCCAGCACTGCCGGTGCCAGCGGTATCTCCAGTACGACTGGGACGACGGGTGAGACCGGGTTTGGGCCGATGGTGACCGGGGGTGTTGTCGCGTACTCGTTCCTCACGACCGTTATAATGACACCGCTCAGGACGGCGTTCTCGGTGTCGTTCTACGACAATCACCGTCCGTCCCACTGGGACTAGTACCGCTGACTGTGGTACTCTGAACGAGTTCGCCACCTCGGGGTGGTATACACCCGTGTGAACGGACAGCCGGCTGTGTCGAACGGCTACTCGTGGAACTCCCGCAGAAGTTCGAGGTCGCGGGTGGTCTTCATGAACTCAGCGAGCGGCCGCTCCGCGCCGCAGTCGTCACAGGTAAACTGTGTATCCGGGCTGGGGAGGTCCGTCGGCGTCGCTTCCCAGTGTTTGGTACAGTCGGGACAGCGCAGTTGGAGCCAGGCCTCCTGCATGTGTCTGTGTGACAATGGCGAAGCCATATATCTTGTGTCGGTTCCTCACGGACGTCCGTGATTTAGGCTTGCCTAAAGATGGGAAGTTTTTTGTGTATTAGGCCAACCTAAAACAGATATGGAACGACGAGATTTCGTGACTGCAGGTGCTGTCGCCGCGACTTGCGGGCTGGCTGGCTGTGGTGGACTGCTCTCCGATTCGGATTCCCCGGGCCCGAAATACACCGTGACGATGGCACCGGTCGGCGATGTCGGGTTCGATAGCGTCCCCGAATCGTGGGCGACCTACACGCCCGGCTACGCCGAGATGGGTATCGCACTCGGACAGGCCGACGGGCTCGAGAGCATCGGCTACAAGCCACGGTTCTACACGGACCGGTACACCGATTTCGGCGTCGACGTCGAGAAGGGGTCGCTCCAGGAGCTCTACGACGGCGGCCTCGGAAAGGAGCAGTTCTACGGGATAGACGCCGACGTCCACCTCATCGACCCGAACTGGCTCATCAACAATTTCAAGGGCTGGGAACAGTCCGACGTCGACACCATCGCCTCGGAGACCGGCCCGTTCATCGGGAACGTCATCTTCCGTCAGACCGACGACTGGCACGACTACACGTACTACAGTATGTACGAGGCCTTCGAGAAGGTCTCGCAGGTGTTCCAGGAGGGCGAACGGTACGACGCGATGGCCTCGTTGCACGAGGAGTACGTCCAGGGCCGCGTCGCCGACCAGCTCCCGCCGGAGTCCGAGCGGCCGGAGGCGATGCTCGTCTTCGCGGCCACCGACGAGCCCACGGAGTTTTCGCCCTACCCGCTCAAGACCACCGGCACCGGGGCCAAGCACCTCCGCGACCTGGGCGTCAAGGACGCCGTCGAGGGCAACGACGTCGAGGGACTCAGCTCGACCAACCGGACGAAAATCGACTACGAGACGCTGCTGGAGGTCGACCCGGACGTCCTCCTGGTGAAGGGCCACGAGACCAAATCCGCCGAGACGTTCCAGAACACGGTGGTCTCCTACATGCAGAACGACGACGTGGCCAGCGACCTCACCGCGGTCCAGAACGGACGCGTCTACCGCGGCGGGCCGGTGTACCAGGGCCCGCTCTCGAACTTCCTGCTGGTCGAACGCACTGCGAAGGACCTCTATCCGGACAGCTTCTCGGGGGAGCTGTTCGACCGGCAGCGAGTGGCGGATATCATCGACGGGGACATCTGAGCGGCCCATGGCGAGCGAGACCACGGCGCTGTGACCATGGTGGGACGCACGCTGTCGGATATCAGAACGCGCCTGGACGACCTCTCGGTCGCCGTCGGGCCCTATCGGGTCGTCAGCGCCAAGACGGGCGACGGCCCGTTTCCGGTGACCGGGCTGCAGTTCTCGGACCGGGCGACGGCGGCCGAAGCCGCGACCGTCGCCTCGGCGTACCGGCGTGCGCTCCGCCGGTACGACCCGTATGTCACCATCCACGACCTCGTCGTCACGGAGGCGACGACGCTGGGTACCACGACCCCTGTATCCCCGCGGACGGTCCCCGAATACTGCCACGCAGTCGCCGGGGCGCTTTTCGAGACGCTCTCGGACGGGCACGGGCCGGTCGAGCGGACAGTCATGGACGCGTATCTCGAGGCAGCAGAGCGAACGAGCGACCGCGAACGGCTCTGCCTGACGATGCTGGAACGAGCCGCGGAGGCCCTCGATGCCCAGTTGTCCACCACCGAACAGGCCTCGGTCCTGCTGGCGACGGCGGGCCGGCTGCCGACACGGGACGTGGACGAGACCCCTCTGGCCGACGCGCTCGGGACGCTCCAGACCACCGGACTCCTGGCGGAGTACGCCATCGAATCGACCCCCGACGGCCCGGGCCGTCGCGCCCAGCGTGTCAGCCTCGAGGGGTATCGACCGTCGCTCTCGGCCGACCGCTGCCCGGTCCTGCCCGTCGTCGTCGAGTTGCTCCGCCGGACTGCGGTGGCGCCACACATCACGGACGCGACCCGGACGGCGAGCGGGTGGGCGTTCCGCGTCGCCACGACGGGTAACGCGCCCGCCGCCATTTCTGTCGCCAAAGCGACTGGTTAAAATTTCCCCCGGGGGAACTGGTGGACCGTAACGAATACACGACACCCCTGAGACGTCCGACATATGGGAGTCGCAGTAATCGGCGCGTCGATGACGAAGTTCGGGCAGCGCGACGCCTGGCTCCAGGAGCTCCTCACACAGGCGGGCGAGGAGTGTCTGGACGATGCCGGCGTCACACCGAACGAGGTAGAGCATCTGTACGTCTCGAACATGGCAAGCGGCGAGTTCGAGGGGAAGACGGGCGTGATGAACGCCCTCGCCCACGACCTCGGACTGTTGCCGGCGTACAGCGAACGGGTCGACCAGACCTCCTCCTCGGGCGGGGCGGGCATCTACGAGGCCTGGCAGTCGGTCGCCTCCGGCGCCAGCGAGATGACGCTGCTGGTCGGTGGGGAGAAGATGACCCACAAGACCACGGGGGAAGCCACCGATATCATCGCCTCGATCACGCACGAGGCGGAGTACAAACACGGTATCACCCTCCCATCCTTCGCGGGGCTGACCGCCCGTCACTATCTGGAGCGGTTCGACGCGCCGCGCGAATCGCTGGCCCGCGTCGCGGTCAAGAACCACAAGAACGGCGTCGACAACCCCAAGGCGCAGTTCCAGAAGGAGATTACGATGGAGAAAGCGCTGGAATCGCCCATCATCGCGGACCCGCTGCGTCTCTATGACTTCTGTCCTATCACGGACGGGAGCGCGGCGATGATGTTCACGACCGAGGAACGCGCAAGGGAGATAACCGACGACTACGCCGTCGTCTCCGGCATCGGCGGGGCGACCGACACCCACGTGGTCCACGAGCGCGACGACCCCACGATAATGGGCGGCGTCGTCGAGTCCAGCGAGGAGGCCTACGAGATGGCCGGTCTGGGGCCGGAGGACCTGGACGTCGCGGAACTGCACGATATGTTCACCATCCTCGAGTTCCTCCAGCTCGAGGGTATCGGGGTCGCTGAGCAGGGGACGGCCTGGGAGCTCGCGATGGACGGCACGACCCAGAAGGACGGCGACCTTCCCATCAACACCTCGGGCGGACTCAAGTCCAAGGGGCACCCGCTGGGCGCCAGCGGCGTGGCCCAGGGCGTCGAGATATACGAACAGCTCGTCGGCGAGGCCGGGCCGCGACAGGTCGAGGCCGACACCGCCCTGGCCTGTAACGTCGGCGGCTTTGGCAACTGTGTCATCACCACCATCATGGAGGCAGGCAAATGACCCTGGAAGCCGGTATCTGTCCGAACGGCCACGTATCGTACCCCACCCATCCGCGCTGTCCGGACTGTGGCGAGCCCCAGGACGAGCGTGTGGACCTCTCCGAGGAGCGGGCCGAAGTCGTCACGTGGACGAAATCGACGGCGACGCCCCCCGGTGTCCGCGAGCCAAACACCCTGGCCATCGTCGAGTTCGACGTCTCGCATCTGAATCTGGAAGACACGTTCGTCCGGGCGCTGGGTCAGGTGACCACCGAGGACGTCGAGACCGGAGACGTCGTCGAACCGGTGTACGTCGAGGAACTGCGCGACCCCGACGTGGGACTCAAGAGCGGGAACCCCGAGAGCCAGGACTGGGACGGCTATCGCTGGGACCCAGTCTGATTCGTTCGTCGACTACCGACCGCTGACCCCGTGTGAACTACCCGCAGACCGCTACTGCTGGTAGCTGGTGTGCGGGAGGGGCTCGCCGCTCAGGAGTGCGGCCTCGATTCTGTCCAGCCCGTCAGCGACAGTGCAGTGGCCACACGGCCCCGCGTGGGGGTAGACCCCGACGAGGTCGTTGTCCTCCCAGTAGGCCACGCAGGCGACTGGCAACGTGACGACGGAGTCGTCGCCGAGAAAGGCGCTGTGCCGGTCGTGGCGGTCGAAGGCCGGCACGAGCGAGCAGCCGCTATCGGTCGCCCACTGCTCCATCGCCTCGATATCTGACGTCTCGCGTGGGTCCACACCCGTCGAGAGTCGGTTCCAGTACGTGACGACGACCTCGTCGACGAGTCGCTGCCGGCGAAGTGCGTCGGCACGGCCGAGAACACTGGTCTGGCGCTGCTCGGTCCCCTCAGCGACCGGGCTGCGTAGATACACCGCTAATCGTCTGTTGTGACTCATGCTGTACACCCGATGAGTGTCCTACGACGAGTCCGGTATTAGCCGTGCCGGTGTACATATCAATCAATCTCAATCGGCGGTGGAGATAGTCACAGTGCCGGCCGGCATCGGCGTCCGACCGGATTCGAGGTCGTCCAGACACTCCTCGATGGAGTGGGGCGTCCCCCCGCGGGCGAACGGGGCGACCTGGACCAGTTCGTCGTCCTCGTAGACGGCCAGACACAGCGCCGGCGTCACCAGTTCGGTGCGCTTCTCGCCGGTCTCCCAGCTGTAACAGAGCCGGGTGTCGAAAAACGGCGAGAGCGTCGCGCCCGCATCGGTCGCCCAGTCGCGGAACTCCTCGTAGCGGGTACGTTCGGGGCACTCCTCGTCCGCCACCGGGACGCGCTTGTCCCACACCGTCGTCTCGTACTCGTCGAGAGCGCCCGTACACTGCAGTTCCTGCAGACGGTTCTCGACGGCGACTCGTCGGTGCTCCGACGGTGTCGGCAGGTCAGCTCTGACGAATAACTCCGCACGCCGGGTCGGTGGACACTCTGTGTTCGGCATCGGTACCGGATGGTGCATCTCTACAATAATAAAACGTTATGTTTTTTGAGTTATGTTTACGTGCCACACACCTCAGTTGCCATCCTCGCCGTTCCCGTCGCTCACGTCGTCGATATCGTCCTTGATAGACCGGAGCTCGGCGTCGACGTCGACCGGGACGTCGGTGGCTTCGACACTGTCGAAATCGTCACCGTCGACCGACTCGCTCTCCGCCAGTTGCTCGGCCAGCGACGCCCGGAGCTGCCGGGCTTCGGTCAGCAGCTCTCTGGCCTCCGCGTCCGGCGGGCGCCCCTCGACAGCCCCCTGGAGGTCCGAGAGCGCGTCGTCGAGCCGCGCCAGTGTGGCCTTGGAGAGCTGCGTCGCGCGCTCCTGGACGCCCCCGCCGCTCGACGCAGTCGCCGGTCGGCCCTCGGCAAGACGGAGCGCCCGGCGCAGCAGCTTCAGCGCCTCGATGTTCGTCTTCAGCACGAGGATGGCAGCCGGAATCGTCACGTCGCTCGTGAACCGAAGCAGCTCCTCCGGCGTCGGCGGGCGCGGGCGGCCTCGTTCGGTCCGGGGTTCAACCTCTCTCTGGAGGTCCTGCAGCGTCCTGACGAGCTCCGAAAGCAGGGCGGAGATATCCTCCTCGGTGTCGCTCATACCCTCCCTTCGTCGGTCGGACACAAAAGCCCGCCGCGAGGATTAGGCATACCAAAACCCTTTTTACTTTAGGCAGGCCTAATCATCGCTAATGGCAACACAGGGCGAAGCAGTTCGGGTCACCGACGAGGGGGAGTCCGACGATCGACCGACGGTGACGGCGCACGAGAGCCGGACCGACCGGACGGTCTTCACCGAAGCGGGAAACAAAGAAGGCTGGATTGCGACCGACCTCACGGTCGAGCGCTGGTTGTAGGCGGTCTCGCGTTTTCTATTCTCTGAACGGACTCCCGGCTAGCTGTGTCTGGAAATCGCGCCCGTCTCAGTCCATCACGAGCGTGTCGTCGGCGAGGTAGTGCTCGATGTGGTGGGCGTCTTCTTCGGTCTGGACCAGGTTCTCTCGGAGAATCTGGGCCGTCGCGTGGTCGCCGAGGTTCGCGGCCAGTTCGATGTGGTCCCGCGTCGCCTCGATGATGTCGCCGTACACCTCGAGGTCGTGTTCGAGCGAGGTGCGGATGTCGTAGACGTCCTGGCCCTCGTACTCGACCGACGCGTGTTCGGCCTGTTCGGCCGCACCCGAGATGGGTGTCCCGCCCAGCGCCTGCGCTCGCTCGGCGATTTCGTCGGCCGCCTCTTCGAGGTTTTCGGCCGCGTCCCCGAGGAACAGGTGGAGGTCACGGAACTCGGCGCCCTCGACGTTCCAGTGGTGCTTCTTGACCTGGTGATAGAGGACGTAGACGTTCGCGAGGTCCTGGTTCAGGGCGTCGATAATCTGCTCGGACTTCTCTACGTCGAGCCGGAGGTCGTTCTCTTCGACGGTTCCGAACTCGCGACTGACGTGCTCTTGCGTAGCCATTGTCGACTCGATATACTCACGGAAGGTACTTAAAACCTGCCTTGTGGGAAAACTATTTTTGGGTGTTCGAAAAATAGTTCCGCGATATAGAAAGGAGCCGGACAGTCAGTCACTCGCGGGTGACGAGTAGCGGCGCCCGGTCGGAGGTGAGCGCCGACGCCGACACCGCTTCAGTGCGCACGGTCTGCTCGGCATGAACGGCTGCGACGGCGGGCAACACGCCGTCCTCGAACTCGAGGTACTCCCCGTACTCCTCCCAGACAGTCGGGGGGAGTGCGAGGATGAACACGTCCGACGTGCGGAGGAGTACCGGGTCGTCGTACTGCTTGCGCCACTCGTAGACCAGGTCCTCGACGCCGGGGTTGTCCCGCATCGTCCGCTGGTGGGCGGCGAGAGCGTCCCGCAGGACGCCTTCCTCGACGTCGTTTCGCTGGGCGGTCGTGCGTATCACTGCCAGGTCGAACGGAGCGAGGAGGTCGTCGTCTGTCACAGGCTCTGGTTCGCGACCCGGACACATAGCCCCTGCTCATGACGAGCGACTATCATACCCGATTAAGCCTGTTACTTCCCGCGCTTCGGCAGCTATTTCCCCCCGGAATCGGAATTTTGAACGAGAGGAATGGGACGATTATCGACGCTGTTTGGGCCGGAACGGGTCGCCGTGATAGGCGCGTCAGAATCGGAGGGTTCTGTCGGCCGCGCCATCACGGAGAACCTGCTTGCATCGTACGAGGGCGAGGTCCTGGCGGTCAATCCGAACGCCGACGAGGTCCTCGGGCTCACCTGTTACGACGGCATCGAAGACGTCGACTCGCCGGGGACCGTCGACGTGGCCGTCGTCGTCGTGCCGCCACACATCGCCGTCGACGCCATCCGCCAGTCCGGCGAGGTCGGCATCGAGAACGTCGTCGTCATCACCGCCGGCTTCGGTGAGACCGGCAGCGACGGGGCCGCCCGAGAACGCGAGCTCCGGGAGGTGGCCGAGGAGTACGACCTCAACCTCGTGGGCCCCAACAGCCTCGGCGTGATGTCCACGCCGAAGGGACTCAACGCCACCTTCGGCAACGAGATGGCGACCGAGGGGGACGTCTCCTTCATGAGCCAGTCCGGGGCCTTCGTCACCGCGGTGCTGGACTGGGCCGCCCAGCGGGACGTCGGGTTCAAAGACATCGTCTCCCTGGGGAACAAGGCTATACTCGACGAGGGCGACTTCGTCGCGGAGTGGGGAGAGGACCCCGAAACCGACGTCATTCTTGGCTATCTGGAGGACATCGACGACGGTGAGGAGTTCATCCGCACCGCCCGTGAGGTGACCCAGGACACGCCTATCGTCCTCGTCAAGTCCGGCCGGACCGACGCCGGGGCCTCGGCCGCCGCCTCACACACCGGGGCGATGGCTGGCTCCGAACGGGCCTACGAGGCCGGCCTCGAACAGGCCGGGACCCTCCGCGTCGAGTCGGTCCAGGAGCTGTTCGACTACGCGCAGATTCTATCGGGCCAGCCCCTGCCCGACGGCGAGGAGATAGCCATCGTCACCAACGCCGGCGGTCCCGGCGTGATGACGACAGACGCCGTGGGGGACTCGGACCTCTCGCTTGCGGAGTTCACCGACGAGACCTTCGAGGAGCTACGCGAGACGATGCCCGAAGCGGCCAACATCTACAACCCGGTCGACATCATCGGCGACGCGCCAGCCGAGCGGTTCGAATCGGCCCTGGAGACGGTGCTGGCCGACGAGAACGTCTCGATGGCCGTCGTCGTCGCCTGTCCGACCGCCGTGCTCTCCTTCGAGGAACTGGCCGAGGTCGTCGTCGAACAACAGCAACAGAGCGGCTTGCCCGTCGCGACGACGCTGATGGGCGGCAAGTCGGTGGGCGCGGGCCAGGAGATTCTCGCCGAAGCGGGCATCCCGCAGTACTTCGACCCCGCCCGCGCCGTCGGCAGTCTGGACGCCCTGACCGAATACCGGAACATCTCCGAACGGGAGTTCGAGGCGCCCGAGACCTTCGACGTGGACCGCGAACGCGCCCGAGAGGTCCTCGAGAGCGCGACCCGACGGGAGACCAACCGGCTCGGCGTCGAGGCGATGGAACTGCTCGACGCCTACGGTATCCCGACCCCGCAGGGCGACGTCGTCGACTCGCCGGCTGACGCCGAGGCCATCGCCGAGGAGATTGGCGAGGACGTGGTCATGAAGATCGTCAGCCCGGACATCCTCCACAAGTCCGATATCGGCGGCGTCGAGGTCGGTGTCGCCCCCGAAGACGTTCGCGACACCTACGAGGACCTGGTCGTTCGCGCGCGCAACTACCAGTCCGACGCGACCATCCTGGGCGTGCAGGTCCAGGAGATGGTCGACCTCGAGACCGGGACAGAGACAATTCTCGGGATGAACCGGGACCCGCAGTTTGGCCCGCTCTTGCTCTTTGGCCTCGGTGGTATTTTCGTGGAGGTGCTCGAAGACACCACTGTCAGGGTCGCACCGGTGAGCGAACCCGAGGCCAGTGATATGCTCGACGACATCGAATCCGCGCCGCTGTTACAGGGAGCTCGCGGCCGCGAGCCGGTCGATAGGGACGCCCTCGTCGAGACGGTCCAGCGGCTCTCACAGCTCGTCACGGACTTCCCGGCCATCGTAGAACTGGACATCAACCCGCTCGTCGCGACGCCAGATGGCGTCACGGCGGTCGACCTGCGGCTCACCCTCGACCAGGAGGAACTATGACCGACACGCTACTCGTAACCTCAACCGAAGAAGGAATCGGCAAGACTGCAATCACCATCGCGCTCGCGAAGGCCGCACAGGAGGCCGGCAAGACCGTCGGCTACATGAAACCGAAGGGGACACGGCTCCAGAGCGCCGTCGGCAAGACCCGCGACGAGGACCCCATGCTCGCCCGCGAGCTGCTGGATTTCGACGCCGAGATGCACGAGATGGAGCCCATCGTCTACTCGCCGACGTTCATCAAGGAGGCCATCCGCGGCCGTGAGGACACGGACGAACTCCGTGAGCGCGTCGTCGAGAACTACGAGGCGCTGGCCGAGGACCGCGACACGATGCTCGTCGAGGGCAGCGACCGCCTGGAGACGGGCGGCATCGTCGACCTCACCGACGCGGACATCGCCGAGGCGATAGACGCCCGCGTCCTGCTGGTCTCTTCCTACACCGAACCCGGCGACGCCGACGAGGTGCTGGCCGCGGCCGACCAGCTGGGCGACCGGCTCGCCGGCGTGCTGTTCAACGGTGTCACCGAATCGGCGATGGACGAACTCGACGACGACGTCATCCCGTTCCTCGAGGGCCGCGGCGTGTCGGTGTTCGGCGTGCTCCCGCGGGTGCAGGACCTGGCCGGCATCACTGTGGGCGACCTCGCCCGGAGTCTCGGTGCGGACGTGCTCACAAACGAGGCGTCGACCGACGTCCACGTCGAGCGGTTCACTGTGGGCGCGATGGGCGGCAACAAGGCCCTGGACCAGTTCCGCCGCACCCGCGACGCCGTGATGGTCAGCGGCGGGGACCGCTCGGAGGTCCAGACCGCTGCCCTCGAAGCGTCGGGTATCAAGGCGCTCCTGCTGACCGGTGGCTTCCGGCCGGCCAGCGCCGTCCTCGGGCGGGCCGAGAAGGAGAACGTCCCCATCCTGCTGGTCCAGTCCGACACCCGGACGACCATCGACCGCGTGGAAGACGTGCTCCACTCCGGACGCACCCGCGACGCCGAGACGGTCACGCGGATGCAGGAACTGCTCGGCGACGGCGTCGACGTCCACTCGCTGCTCCGGCTCTCGGAGTAGCCACGGTTTCCGCTGCGGTTCCAGCCGTTGTGAGCGGGGCACAGACAGGCTATCTGTCGATATCTCCAGTCGAAACCCACCTCACCTTTTTTATTGTCTGACGCACTCAGCCTAGGTGGAGCCTCTCCGGCTCCGTAGTGTCACACGCTCGGGGACACCAGTCCCCGGCTTGTTCCCTTTGTGTGCCGGCCAATTTCGCTCACGTTCTCAGTCACTGTCGCCGACGTACGAGCAAAAGAGCAGTCCGTCAGTCTTCAGTTCGTAGGCCACGTCGGTCTCGAAGGCCGTATAGTCGAACGGCTCGGTGACGAGGTGGTAGCCGTTCGGCGTCTCGCGGACGAGTCGCACGGTCGTCACCGCCGCCAGCGCGGATTCGAGGCGGTCGGCCTCGGCCCGTGTGGCGTCGTCGAGGTCGAAGATGAAGTACGAGTCGTCCGCACAGGCGTCTGACTGCAGCACCGATTTGTACTCGCTGTCGACCTGCGTGAACTTCGCCGCCACGCCCTCGTTGCCGTGCAGGCGCATCTCCAGCCAGTCGTCCATCCGCCGGCGCAGGTCGAACGTCGCCGCCAGCGCGTCGCGGGCGTTGACGGTGAGATAGAGCCGGTAGGTGGCGTCGGACCTGCTCGTGGCGTGGGCCAGCTGGGCGACCGTCTCGGGAAGGTCCTCGGAGTCCGTGACGACTTCGCGAATCGTCCGCCGGTCGCGTTCGTCGGTCTCCGGGTTCTCCTTCGCCCTGGCGATGCCCAAGAGGAGGTAGACGCGGTCAGGGCCGAACTCGCAGAACGCCTGCAGTTCGTCTATGTCGACCGTCATACCCGACGCTCGCCCATCATACCAATAAGACTGCCGTCGGGCCCCGATAACTGCCGTCAGTCGTCGGACTGCAGTTCGGACTTGCTCTGTGCGCTGCCGGCCGCGGTCTCGGGGGCGCTCTCGTCGGCCTCGCGTTCTTTGACCGCCTCGGGGTCGAAGTCGTTGGCTTGCGTATTGGGCTCGAAGCCGGCTTCCTCGACGATTTCGATGTCGTCGGCCGGGGACTGCCCCTCCGTCGTCAGGTAGTCGCCGGTGAGGATGCCGTCCGCACCCGCCTCCAGGGCGGCGACCTGGCCCTCTGTGTCGAGGTTGACCTCGCGGCCGCCGGTCAGACGCACCCTGGCCTCGGGGTGGAGCAGGCGGTAGACAGCGATAGTCTTGATGACCTCCTCCGTCGTGATGTCGGGGAGGCCCCGTTCGGCCAACGGCGTCCCCTCGACGGGGTTGAGGATGTTGACTGGGAGCGAGGAGACGCCGATGTCCTGCAGCGCCATCGCGGCGTCCACGCGGTCTGTCGGGGACTCGCCCATGCCGAGGATGACGCCGGCACAGAGGTCCATCCCGGCGTCCTTGGCGACCTCCAGCGTCGCGACGCGGTCCTCGAAGCTGTGGGTCTGGACGATTTCGGGGAAGTATCGCGGGGAGGTCTCGATGTTGTGATTGTAGTGATTGAGTCCCTCCGCGGCCAGAATCGCGGCCTCCTCCTCGGTGAGGATACCCAGCGAGGCGTCGACTTCCACGTCCGTCTCGTCGCGCACCAGTCGGATGGCTTCCAGGACCTCCTCCCACTCTTCGGGTCGTTGCTCCTTCGAGACGCCCTTCTCGGCCAGGACGATACCGAACCGCTGGGAGCCGTCACGCTCGGCCCGCTTGGCTGCCTCGAGTATCTTCTCCGGCCCCAGGAAGCCGTAGTTGTCGATGCCGGTGTCGAAATGGACCGACTGGGCACAGAAGCCACAGTCCTCGGCGCAGTTGCCGGCCTTCGCGTTGACGATGGAACAGGCGTCGACAGTGCCGTCGCCCAGCTCGGAGCGGACGACGTCCGCGCCCGCGGCGAGTGCGTCGACGGGCTGGGCTATCAGTGCCAGCCCGTCCCGCCGGTCGAGTCGCTCTCCGTCCAGTACGCGGTTCACTGCTTCGTCGACCGTTCTGTTGCCCGTCTCGTAAACCACAATGTGACTGTCTGTTGACGGCCCGATAAAGATTCGGGTGACAGGTCAGCGAAAGTCCTCCGCCGTCGGCCCGCTCCTGACGACGTGGCCGTACTTCAGCAGGGCCACGAAGACCGTGCCGCCGACGGCGTTGCCGACCGTCGAGAGGACCAGAAACCGGGCGAACGTCATCGGGCCCAGCGCTGGGCTGACGAGTACTCCTGCGACCACCTCGACCGAGCCGGCGATGCAGTGGGGGAGGTGAGCGATACCGATGGCCGCCGCGATGAGCCAGACGACCATCATCCGGGAGATGGTGCTGTCCGCCCCCGCGACGAGCCATGAGAGCAGCCCCATCAGCCAGCCCGCCAGCACGCCGCCGCCGAGGAGTCCGAGAGTTGGCTGACCCGTGTAGACGCGTGCCAGCCCGACGATGGCGGAGGGGGCGACGACGTCGACGCCCGGGCCGACGGTGACTATCAGCGCCGCGAAAATGACTGCCCCCGCGAGGTTGGCCACGTAGACTATACTCCAGAGTCGGGCAAGACTGGCCACGGAGGCCTTGCCGTCGAGGACGGGCAACACCGCGAGGGTCGTGTGCTCGGTAAAGAGCTCCGAACGGCCCAGCACGACGAGTATGAACCCGACCCCGTAGGCGATGGCGAGCAGGAGTTGCTTCGTCAGTTCACCGGTGCCGGCCACGCCGGCGGTCGTCAGTATGACTGCCATCAACAGCGGGCCGAAACCGATGTCGAGGCCGGCCGACAGCCCCGACAGGGAGAGCCCCGTGGTTGGCCGCTCTAGCTCGCTCAGTCCCCGACGAATCTGGATATCAAGGATGTCCTCGCCCTCGGCCTGTTCGACGTCGGCGGCAGCCTCTTCGGACATTAAGTGGGCCAACTAGCAGCAGGCGAGGTTTCAATGTTCTCGTTAATTGACAGCTAGGCGCGGTTCGTCAGTAGAGGTCGTCCAATTCCTCGGCCGTGTCCGCGTGCTCCCGCCCGGGGAACTCGCCGGACTCGACGGCCTCGACGTAGTCGCCGACGGCGGATTCGACCTCCTCGCGAACGTCGCCGAACTGCTCGGCGAAAGGCGGCGAGGATTCGGCGAGACCGACCACGTCGGTGAACACGAGCACCTGGCCGTCGCAGTCGCCACCCGCACCGATACCGATAGTCGGGATATCGAGCGCCTCGGTCACCTGGGCCGCGAGGTTCGCGGGCACGTGTTCGAGCACGAGCGCGAACGCGCCGGCGTCCTCGTGGGCCCGCGCCAGCTCGAGTATCTCCGTTGCTTCCTCGCGGTCGCTCGCCTGCTGAGTGTAGCCGGTCTGATTGACGCTCTGTGGCGTCAGTCCGAGGTGAGCCATAACGGGGATACCCAGGTCGGCGAGCCGCTCGGTCAGCTCGACGGTGTGGGGCCCCGATTCCAGTTTGACGGCGTTTGCGCCCTCCTCTTTGAGCATCCGGCCGCAGTTCTTGAGGCTCTCGCTTTCGTCTGTGCCAAAGGAGAGGAAGGGCATATCGGCGACGACCAGGGCGTCGTCGGTCCCCCTGGCCACGGCGCCGACGCGGGAAGCCATCTCCTCGACGGTGACCGGGAGCGTATCATCGTGGCCCAGCACGGCGTTGCCCATGCTGTCGCCGACGAGGACGACGTCCACCCCGGCCGCCTCGACGAGCGCCGCCGTCACGGCGTCATAGGCCGTCAGCATCGTTATCGGTTCGTCACCGGCCATCGCCTGCAGGTCCCGAACGGTGGTCATGTGCGTGGCCGGGCGCTCCGGGATATTACGTGTTCGGGTCGTCGTCGAACAGCCCCATCTCCCGTCCGAGCTGGTCGGTCAGGGCGTCCAGCACGTCGGGGTCGACCTCAGCGACGGCCTCGCCGTCGTGGAGCTGTTCGTTGTGTCTGGCCACGGCCCCTTCGACATCCTCGAACGGTACCTGTGTCCGCGTCTCGCAGGCCGTACAGACGACCGGTATCTCCGGCATATCCTCCTGGGCTGTCATAGCGGCCGGTTTGCGACGGGTAGTGAAATAAGGGACGGTCGCCGGGAACCGCAACCGCCTTGCCGGACCGCTCGGAAGCGTCGCCTGTGCCAGCAGTCGAGCAAACGGACCCGGACGGCGTCGACTTCGGCTGGGTGATGCAGGTCACCTTCGTCACTACTATCCTTCTGGGCTCGCCCATCGTCGCCGCGGCCTCGCTCGCGACGCGGCTCCCGACCTGGACCAGCCGAGCGATGTTCGCCGTTCGGGTCGGTGCGGTCATCTGGATACTGACGGCGGCTACAGTCTACCTCTACGCCCGGTATCGTCGCTGATCGAACTCGCTCGCCCACGCGAATTCGGTGCCGGCCCGGCGCGCCGTCTCGGCGTCCCGCTCGGAATCGCCGACGAACACCGTGGACTCGGGGTCGGCGTCGAGGTCGTCGACCACCGTCAGCAACCCCTCCGGGTCGGGCTTCTCCGAGGCCACCGAGTCACGGCCGACGACCGGTCCGACGGCGTGTGCTATCTCGTGGACATCAAGCGCCAGTCGACAGGCCGCCTCGGCGTTCAGCGAACAGACGCCCACGGGGACCTCGTGGGGCAGGCCGTCGGCCAGCGACAACCGTGTCGACTCCCGGGCGCCCGTCCGCTCGTATTCGGCGATAGTCGCCTCGACGACCTCGCGGTGGCCGGTCGTCTCGGACAGTTCCAGCATCCCCCAGAGACTCGCCGTATCGGGCTCTACGTCGTGTTCTCTGAGGACGGCGGCGACATCGCGGGCGACGACACCCCAGTCGACGGCGAGGTCGACCAGCGTGCCGTCGAGGTCGTAGACGACAGCGTCGTGGGTCACAGGCGAGTGTAAGCCGTCGGCTGGCAAATGCACTTCGACGGGGAAACTCGGCAGGTCTGGGCGAATTACCGCGAGTCCGCGAGTTCGATATCCAGAAACTTCTCGAGGGCCATGATAGTCGAGCCCTTGACGTTGGCCTGAACGGCCCGACCCTGCTCTACGGCCAGCACGTCGTCCTCGTCGAGTTCCAGTTCGTCGGCGAGTTCGCCAGTCTGGAGGCCCTCCTCCTGGCGGGCTTCGGTGACGCGGGCGCCGTAGTCGCTGACCAGGTACGGGAGCTGGTCGGCGTCGTAGTCGGCGCCGTCCTCCCAGTGTGATGCGTCGGCAGACTGGGAATCCTGTATCTTCGCGGTGTTCTGGGCGGCGCGACGCTTGCGCTCCTGTTCGTCCGGCGAGTCGTTGCTCGACGGGCCCCCACCGCTCTCGCCGTGGTTCTGTGCACAGTCGCGACAGAGCTCCAGGGTCGCACCGGCGACGCTTTCGGTCTGTGTGTCGCCGGTGGCGCCACAGAGTTCGCAGCTCCCGCCGGCGCTGTTGCCCCCGCTGCCGGTCGAGTATTTGGCCATGCCCCCGGTAGCGGTTTCGTCATATTTGAAACGTCCGGTTCGGTGGGATGGCACACTCTGTCGGTGCGGGACGCAAACGAAAGCCCTTTTATCCGACCGCGGGATACGATTTATTGCAGCAAGACGCAGCGAGCGTGGGTAGCCAAGCCAGGCCAACGGCGCAGCGTTGAGGGCGCTGTCCCGTAGGGGTCCGCCGGTTCGAATCCGGTCCCACGCATTTCCTGTTGCGAGCAAACCCGCGAGCAACAGAAATCAGACGAGCGGATTCGAACCCTGGAAGACGAGCGTAGCGAGTCTTCATCCGATTCGAATCCGGTCCCACGCATGATGAACGCCTCCTCAGCGGCCGCTCTCACCCAATCTGAATTCAAGACGTGATAATTGGGCCATAACTATTTTTAACCATGGGTCCAACGAGCGTAATATGGCACCGTTCTGGTGCCACTACCCCCCACCCCCCACCCCCACTTTCCGTACTTTTCACCGATGAGTGGCCAGCACGCGGAGCCCTGTGTGAGTTCGCTGAGCGCCGGCTAATCGGTGTCGAGGGGTCGGGATTCCTTTTGACGTCGCGTCCGCTCCTCGCAAAATGGAAGGGGCGGGACCGAGCGAAACCGGAGTTTTCGCGAGGTTCGAGAGACGTCAGCGGCGTCTCTCGGGATTCGAACGGGGAGAGACGGTCGGCCTCACTTCGTTCGGCCGCTGCGACTCTCTTGCTCGAATCCCTCGTTTCCATTTGCTCGTCGCGTCCGCTCCTCGCAAAATGGAAGGGGCGGGACCGAGCGAAACCGGAGTTTTCGCGAGGGTCGAGAGACGCCAGCGGCGTCTCTCGGGATTCGAACCGAGGCAAGACGGTCGGCCTCGTTTCACTCGGCCGCTGCGACTTGCGTATTCGAATCCCCCGTTTCCATTTGCTCGTCGCGTCCGCTCCTCGCAAAATGGAAGGGGCGGGATTCGAACCACGCGGAGCCCTGCGAGGGAAACTACCAGGCCGTTTTCTGGCATTCTGGCCGGCAGCGCTCTACCACTGAGCCACCCTTCCGAACGGATATTAGTTAGTGCGGGCCGGTCAAATATGTGACGGGGTTGCCCACTCATGGAGGGTGGCGAACGGACAGCACAGTCCTGTTGTCTCCCCGACACGCATTTATTCACACCGTGTGAACAGTTTCGCCGTGAGCTACACCCGAGTCAACTACGAGGACGTCGAACCGGTCGGAGGCGCGATGCACTTCATGCGGGACCCGCTTGCGTGTTCGAATCTCGGCGTCACCGTCGTCGAGTGCGAGCCGGGCTGGACCGGCAAGGAACACGACCACGGCGGCAAGGAACACGAAGAAGTGTACGTACTGATCGAGGGGGCGGCGACCGTCGACGTGGACGGCGAGTCAGTCGACCTAACCCCGGGGGACGCGCTCAGAATCGACCCCGACGCACGGCGACAGATTCGAAACGGCGACGAGGAGAGCCTGTTCGTGCTCGTGGGCGCGCCGTAGAACGGAGAAAACTGCGCTCGCGGCTCAGTAGCTGCGTTCTTTCGGCTCGTAGGTCTCTTCGTCACCCTCGAGCTCGACCGGCTTGTAGTACAGCTCCGGCGTCCCGTCGTTCCAGGCCAGCATGGTGTGTTTTATCCACTCGTCGTCCTTGCGCTCCTGGTGTTCCGCGCGCCAGTGGGCACCGCGGAACTCCTCGCGGGCGAGCGCGCCGAGCGTGATGGCCTCTGCCACGTCTAAGATGTTGCGCGTCTCGATGGTGTGGATGAGGTCGGTGTTGTAGGTGCGCGAGGGGTCGGACACCGCGACGTTCTGGTACTCCTTGCGGGCCTCGCGGATGTCCCGCAAGGCGTCGTTCAGACTCTCTTCCTCGCGGAAGACGTTGACGTTCTGGGTCATCGTCTCCTGGACGTCCGCGCGAACGGTCGCGTGGTTGATACCGTCCGCTTCGAGGAGCGTCTCGATGCGTTCGCGTTCGTTCTCGACGGCGTTCTCGATGACGGCGGTCGGCTCGACCGCGGCGCCGTCTGCGACGACGTCCTCGCTGCTGGCGTCGATGGCGCCGGGCTCGACTGGCGGCTCGACGGCGCCGTCCTCGCTCTTCGCAGCGGGGCCGGTGCCGATTTCGGCGGTCTTCATGTCCTTGCCGGCGGCGTGCCAGCCGGCGCGAGCGCCGAAGACGAGCAGCTCGGGCAGTGCGTTGCCGCCCAGCCGGTTCGCGCCGTGCAGTGAGACACACGCGGTCTCGCCGGCGGCGTAGAGGCCGGAGATACAGGTCTCGCCGTTCTCGTCGCACTCGACGCCGCCCATGGCGTAGTGCTGGCCGGGTTTGACCGGCATCGGCTCGTCCAGCCCGTCGACGCCCTCGAAGTCCTCCGCCAGATGGAGGATGTTCTCCAGGCGGTCGAGGATGCGCTCCTCGCCGAGGTGGCGCATGTCGAGGTCGACGTACTCCTCCTCGATACCGCGGCCCTCGTTGATTTCGGTCAGCTCCGCCCGCGAGACCACGTCGCGGGAGGCGAGTTCGCCGTCGTTGTTCGCGTAGCCGTACTCGAACATGAATCGCTCTTCCTCGCCGTTGTAGAGGATGCCGCCCTCGCCGCGGACACCCTCGGAGATGAGCACGCCCGTCGAGGGGAGCGTTGTCGGGTGGAACTGAATCATCTCCATGTCCTCCATCGGCGCCCCCGCGCGGTAGGCCATCGCACAGCCGTCGCCGGTGTTGGCGACGGCGTTTGTGGTGTGGTCGAACGCCTGCCCGAGCCCGCCGGTGGCGAGGATGACGCCGTTGTTCGCTCTGAAGCCGTGAATCTCGCCGGACTTGATGTCGTAGGCGACACAGCCGTGGCACTCCCGGTCCTCGGGGTCCTCGTGGTCGGTCACGGCGAGGTTCGTGACGTACCACTCGTCGTACACCTCGATGCCGCGCTTGACCGCCTGCTCGTACATCGTGTGCAGCAGGTGGTGGCCGGTCTCGGCGCCGGCGTAGGTGGTCCGCGGGAA
>SDGW01000038.1_pt1 | contig 46231 bp, 45 predicted proteins | sample 2873831 | NCBI WGS metagenome assembly SDGW01 (sample SAMN08132700, study PRJNA421101) | hypersaline lake metagenome | isolation source: celular fraction 0.22 microns magnesium sulfate-rich crust from ephemeral... | place: Spain: Penahueca Lagoon, Toledo | collected 2011-07 | reverse complement strand
CGCGGAATTCCGTTGCGGCGAATAAACAACCGTTTCTGACAACTTCGCCGTCGCGTCCCGTAACCTGCCGGAATAGGCCACTAGCTGCCGTATTACCGGATCTGTCCGTGGACAATCCGAAATAGAGTACGAAACGATGGTTCCGACTTATGCGAAAATCGGGCCATGGAACGTCTACCCCGAACAGGGGACTCAAAGTGAGAGACATGACAGAAGAAACTGACAGCGGACTATTCGACGACTCGCGGCGATCGTTCATGAAAAAGGGTGCGCTCACGGCGGGCGCAGTAGCGCTCGGGACTGCGGGCGCGGGGACTGCGGCCGCGCAAGAAGACGGCGAGGGAAACGTGGTCGTGTTCGCCGACGACTACGAACCCGGCGTCGAGTTCACCGTCGCGTCGATGCTGAACGACGGGACGAAAGACGAACTGCTCCAGGAGATCGGTGCCGAAGACGAGTTCGACACCGACGGCGGCGACGGCGGCGACGGCGGCGACGGCGGCGACGGAATGGGTGCAGGCAACGAGACCGGCGGCGGTAACGGTGGCGCCGGTAACGGCGGTGGCGGTAACGGCGGCGGCAACTAACCCGCTCGATCTCCGATCACAGCGCACCGTCCACACCTCGGACGAAGCGCGTCACCGTGATCGGCGGGCCACCGAAAGGTGGCCGTCGAAATCGAGACGATAGCCCGTCCAGTCGGGAACCCATCCCGTCTCGGGTTGGGACGTCGGTAACCTATCGCGACTCCTCCCGTTTCGGCTCGCCGCCGGTCGAGCGACCGTTTCGGCGCGCCACCCGTCCCTTTTAGCCGCCTCGACCGTAATCACGTCCATGACCGACCCGACCCGGCGCAACCGGCTCGACGAGGAGGAGAGCCCCTACCTGCGCCAGCACGCGGACAACCCCGTCAACTGGCAGCCGTGGGACGAGCGAGCCCTCGAGGCCGCCAAAGAGCGCGACGTGCCCATCTTCCTCTCGATCGGCTACTCGGCGTGTCACTGGTGTCACGTGATGGAGGAGGAGAGCTTCGCCGACGAGGAAGTCGCCGAGATCCTGAACGAGAACTTTGTCCCGATCAAGGTCGATCGCGAGGAGCGCCCGGACGTCGACAGCATCTACATGACCGTCTGTCAACTCGTCCGCGGGCAGGGCGGCTGGCCGCTCTCGGCGTGGCTCACGCCCGAGGGCAAGCCGTTCTTCGTCGGGACCTACTTCCCGAAGGACGGGAAGCAGGGCCAGCCCGGCTTTCCGGATCTCTGCCGGCGGATCAGCGACTCCTGGCAGAGTCCGGAGGATCGCGAGGAGATGGAACACCGCGCCCAGCAGTGGACCGACGCCGCGAAAGACCGCCTCGAGGAGACGCCGGACTCCGCGAGGGTCGAAGGCGGCGCCGCGGGGCCGCCCTCGAGCGACGTCCTCGAGCGGGCCGCCGACGCCGTCCTCCGGAGCGCCGACCGCGAGTACGGCGGCTTCGGCTCCGGGCAGAAGTTCCCCCAGCCCTCGCGGCTGCGCGTCCTCGCGCGGACGTACGACCGCACCGGCCGCGAGGCGTGTCTCGAGGTGCTCGAGGAGACGCTGGACGCGATGGCCGCCGGGGGGCTCTCCGACCACGTCGGCGGCGGCTTCCACCGCTACTGCGTCGACCGGGACTGGACGGTCCCCCACTTCGAGAAGATGCTGTACGACAACGCGGAGATCCCCCGGGCGTTCCTCGCGGGCTATCAGCTCACCGGCGAGGACCGCTACGCCGAGACCGTCGCGGACACGCTCGCGTTCGTCGAGCGGGAGCTGACCCACGACGACGGGGGCTTCTTCAGCACGCTCGACGCCCAGAGCGAGGACCCCGAGACGGGCGAGCGCGAGGAGGGCGCGTTCTACGTCTGGACCCCGGAGGAGGTCCACGACGTCCTCGCGGACGAGACCGACGCCTCGCTGTTCTGCGCCCGGTTCGATATCACGGAGTCGGGCAACTTCGAAGGGGCGAACCAGCCCAACCGGGTCGCCCGGGTATCGGAGCTGGCCTCGCAGTTCGATCTCGAGGAGAGCGAGGTCCTGAAGCGACTCGACTCGGCCCGACAGCGGCTGTTCGAGGCCCGCGAGGAACGGCCCCGACCGGACCGCGACGAGAAGGTGCTGGCGGGCTGGAACGGGCTGATGATCTCGACCTACGCCGAGGCGACGCTGACGCTCGGCGAGGACGACTACGCCGAGACGGCCGTCGACGCCCTCGCGTTCGTCCGCGATCGACTCTGGGACGCTGACGAGCGGCGGCTTTCGCGTCGCTACAAGGACGGAGATGTCAAAGTCGACGGCTACCTCGAGGACTACGCCTTCCTCGCCCGCGGGGCGCTGGACTGCTACCAGGCCACCGGCGAGGTCGACCACCTCGCGTTCGCGCTCGAACTGGCGCGGGTTATTGAGGCGGAGTTCTGGGACGCCGACCGCGGGACGCTGTACTTCACCCCCGAGAGCGGCGAGTCGCTGGTCACCCGGCCCCAGGAGCTGGGCGACCAGTCGACGCCGTCGTCGACCGGCGTGGCGGTCGAGACGCTGTTGGCCCTCGACGAGTTCGCTGACGAGGACTTCGAGGGGATCGCCGCCACCGTCCTCGGGACCCACGCGAACGAACTCGAGGCGAACGCGCTGGAACACGCGACGCTTTGTATCGGCGCCGACCGACTCGCGGCCGGCGCGCTCGAGGTGACCGTCGCGGCCGACTCCCTCCCCGAGGCGTGGCGCGAAGCGTTCGCGTCGCGGTACTTCCCCGATCGGCTGTTCGCGCGGCGGCCGCCGACCGAGGCGGGTCTCGAGGAGTGGCTCGAGACGCTGGGGCTCGAGGACGCGCCGCCGATCTGGGCCGGCCGCGAGGCCCGCGACGGCGAGCCGACGCTGTACGTCTGTCGCGACCGGACCTGCTCGCCGCCGACCCACGAGGTAGACGAGGCGCTCGAGTGGCTGGGCGAGAACGCCGCTGACGTCGGCTCGAGCGAGACGGGGGTCGACGAGTCGGGGAGCCCGTTCTGACCGCGTTTTCCGCTCCTCGCTCGCCCCCGCTCGACGGGACTACGACTCATTATTCTGGCCGTGCGACCACATCGTGTGGATGAGCGAAACGATCGACGTTTCGGCGGAGTTCTACGCGTTCGTCGCCGCCTACAATCGCGACCGCGAGACGGTGGAGGACACGCTTTGGCGGCTCGTCGGCGGGCCGTCGCCGGAGACCGTTGCCGGGATTCTCTCGTCCGAAACTGCAGTGGCGATGAGAGAGCGGCTGACCGAAGAACGAAGGCGAACCGGTGAGGAGTAATCCGCTTTCAGTGCGGTGTCCTCCTCGAATTCACGCCAGCTCGTCCTCGATCCGGTCGGCGAGCCAGACCGCCGGCGGCACGTCCTCCTCCTCGACGAACCGGACGATCTCCTCGCCCGCGTCGTTCTCGACGACGATCGTCGGGATGTACTCGATGCCGTACTCCTCGACGCCGGGTCCCTGCTTGTCCTCGTCGACGTTGACCTCCTCGATGCGGTCGTCGGGGACTTCGGCCGCCTCGAGCGCCGCGCCGAAGTCCGGTAGCAGGGCGCGACAGTCCTTGCACCAGTCGCCGCCCCAGATCTTGTACACCAGTTCGTCGTTGTGCGCTGCGAGCGTCTCGACCGCCTCCTCGTAGGACGCCGCGTCCCACGTCGGGTTCGGCCGCATGGTCTCGAGACTCATACCCGCGGGTTGGGCGTCGGCGGGCTTAACCGCGGTGTTTCAGGCAGCGGCTTCGCTCGAGTGGCGTCCGCCGTTTCTCGTACCCGATTGACCAACCACCGCCGGGCGGGACTGAAAGGGGGCGACTGGGTCGGGGGTTTTCGAGGGGGTTGCAGTATTCGATCGCCGACGGAGATGCCCCGCGACTAGCCGGCACGTCCTGCCTGTGTCCAGCACCGGTTTACGTCTCGAACACCTACTGCAGACCGATGAAAGGGAGCATCCTGGACACGATCGGCTCGCCGCTGGTCCAGGTCGACTCGCCGGAGGGTGCGACGGTCGCGGCCAAGATCGAATCGTTCAACCCCGGCGGCTCGGCCAAGGACCGGCCGGCCCGCGAGATGGTGCGGGCCGCCGAGCGCGACGGGCTGATCGAACCCGGCGACCGGCTCGTCGAACCCACGAGCGGCAACACGGGGATCGGGCTCGCGCTCGTCGCCGCCGCCCGCGACTACGACCTGACGATCGTCATGCCCTCGGACAAGTCGAAGGAGCGCCAGCAGGTCATGGCCGCCTACGGGGCCGACCTCGAGCTGGTCGACGGCGACATGGAGGACGCTCGCGCCCGCGCCGAGGAACTCGAGGCCGAGGGCGCGGTCCAGCTCGGCCAGTTCGAGAACCCCGCGAACCCCGAGGCCCACTACAGGACGACCGGCCCGGAGATCGTCGAGCAGGTCGGCGACCGCGAGATCGACGCCCTCGTCGCGGGCGTCGGCACCGGCGGCACGATCTCGGGGATCGGCCGGCGGCTCCGCGAGGCGTTCCCCGACGTCGAGATCGTCGCCGTCGAACCCGAGCGAAACGCCGTCCTCTCGACCGGCGAGTCCGGTCACGACGAGTTTCAGGGGATGGGGCCCGGCTTCGTCAGCGACAACCTCGATCTCGACCTGCTCGACCGCGTCGAGACCGTGAAACTCGAGGACGCCGAGGACGAGTGTCGCCGCCTCGCCCGCGAGGAGGGGATCCTCGTGGGCCAATCGAGCGGCGCGACCAGCCTCGTCTCCCAGCGGATCGCCCGCGAGATCGCCGACCCCGACCTCGAGTGTCCGGAGGTCCCGACGGCGTTCGACGAGGGGACGCAGCCGGCTTCGCCGGAAACCGACGGCGGGCAGGCCGCCGACGACTGCCCGCTCGTCGTCACGGTCTTCTGGGACAGCGGCGAGCGCTACCTCTCGACCGGCCTCTTCGACTGATCGCTCGAGGCGCGCGATCCGGTCCTGCTCGTCGCGTCCTGCGTCAATCCGCTCTCGGGATCGATCTGGTGAAAACGGCTCTTTCACCTAGCCGAACCGCCTTTAGGTCCCCCTCCGTACGGCCAGGTAGAATGACGCGCCCCTCCAGGCGGACGCTACTGAGTAGCACCGCAGGACTGCTCGCGCTCTCGGCCGGCTGTATCGCCGACGGCACCGATGAATCGCCCGACGAAGACGACGAGGGTGCCGATCCGACCGAGGACGACCCCGGCTCGGACGACGACGGCACCGAGGATCTGCCCGGCGAGGTGACCGACTACGAGACGCAGGCGTACCAGTATCCCACGGAGTCGGAGACGACGACGGTCGATCTCGTCCGCGAGGCCGACGACGCGACCGAGTGGCTCGAGACGCGCGCGCTCTCCGACGCCGACCCCCTCGCCGACTTCGTCGACGACACCGACTTCGAGACGTCGATCCTGGTCTCGCTCGAGTCCGAGGCACCGAACCCCTGTTACGATCTGGTCCTCGAGTCGATCGACGTCCGGCCGATCGAGGACGGAGAGACCGACGACGGAAACGAGACCGACGAAGGAAGCAAGACGGACGACGGGAGTGAGACCGAGGGGGACGACGCGAGTGCCGACGGCGAGACGGATACTGACGCGCCCGGCGGGAGCGCCGACGAGGAACTCGTCCTCGAAGCGACCGTTCGAGACACGGCGGACGAGAACGAGGCCTGTACCCCGGTGATCACGACCGTCGGCCGGCTCGTGCGGGTGACCTTCGAGACGGAGCCGCTGACGGCGCTCTCGGCGACGGTCGTCGATCACGAGGGCAACACCAGCGGCGCCTCGATGCGCAGCGACAGCACGTCCGCGTCGGAGAGTACGAGCGTCGAGTCCGGCGACGGAAGCGGCGCTGAATCCGACGACTCGTAGCCTCGCGAACGATCGACGGAGCCCCCGCTACGGCGTGTACTCCGCTTCGGTCAGGCGAACGACCAGCGTGTCCGCGACGTCCCGGAGGTCGTACTCCGGGAGGTCGCCGTCCGTTCGCCGGACGTACAGCGGCTCGACGAGCCGATAGGTCGGTCCCCCGTCGGCTCCGCCGGCGGCCGCGGAACCGTCGTTCGCTCCGGTCCCGCTCGAGGCCGCGGCGTCACCGTTTTCTCCGGCCTCGCTCGCGGCCGCCGCATCGGGCGCGTCGGCCTCGTCCTCGACGGCGGGGGCGACCCGCTCGAGGCCGTATATCTTGCAGAACTCGGCCGTCGCGTTGGCCTCGATCTCGCCGTCGCGGAGTTGTTCGGCGAGCGAGCGCGACAGCCACTCGTCCCCGCTGACGCTCGGCTCCCGTACCAGCACCTCGTCGACGAACCGGACGAGATACCAGTTCAGGTCGTTCAGCAGCGAGACGGCGGCCCCGACGCTGACCGTCCGCAGGGCCAGCGAGTTCTCGAACGGCCGCTCCAAGTCGTAGGTCGCGAGCGCCTCGCGGGCCGTCTCCCGCGAGAGGAGTTCGTACTGGAGGTCGCTCCCGGCCTCGCCGATGAGACAGACGCGGGTCACTGTCCTGTGGTCGGCGCGACGGCGTAATGGGGGTTTCGGCTTCTATGCGATGTGTGTCCGGCTGGATCCGCCGTCGGAGACAACACGACTACGAAAGCGCGCCAGCCCCTTTCAGTCCCGCCCGGCGGCGGATAGTCGGGCGAGCGACGAGCAGAGCGGAACCAATTCAGGGTTCGACCAGGTCGGCCCGCTTCGCGGCCTCCTCGGCGCGCTCGAGCAGCCCGTCCGGCTCGTGCTCGAGGAGCGGCTCGAGGCGGGCGTTGGTCTCGACCTGGTCGGGGGTGACGCGGTTGCAGCCGGCGTCGATCGTCGAGTCGCTGAAGGTGCCGATCTCGCGGGCGCGGGCGACGATATCCTGTTTGTCCCACGTCAGGAGCGGGCGGTGGATCGGGAGCCGGGTGGCGCGGCTGGTGACCCCGAGGTTGCGGACGGTCTGGCTGGACTTCTGACCGGCGGCTTCGCCGGTGACGATGCCGTCGGCGTCGACGCGTTCGGCCAGCGTCTCGGCGGCCCGGTAGAAGAACCGCCGCAGCGAGAGCATCCGGCCCTGTTCCATCTCGCGGACGAGCAGGTCGACCGTCTCGCCGCCCGGGATCCGGTAGACCTGCGTGTCGAAGTTCGGCGCGTACGCCGAGAGGCGACGAACCGTCTCCATGGCGCGGGCCTCGTGGTCGATCCCGCCGTAGTCGCCGAGGTCGACGTAGGCGGGGACGATCGGGCTGCCGCGGCGCATCATCTCGTAGGCCGCGACCGGCGAGTCGATGCCGCCGCTGATCAGGGCGACGACCGACTCCTGCGAGCCCAGCGGGAGCCCGCCCGGCCCCTCGCGCTGCTCGAGGTAGAGGAAGGCCGCACCCTCGCGGACCTCGACGCCGAAGGTCAGGTCGGGGTCGTCGAGGTCGACCGCGGGCTCGAACTCGTCCTCGACGGCCGCCCAGATCGCCGTTCCGGCCTCGCGGGCCAGGTCCTCGCTGTCGTAGGGCAGGCTCTTGTCCGCCCGTCGGGCGTCGACGGCGAACGTTCCGCCGTCGTAGCGTTCGCGCGCCGTCTCCTCGAGGGCCTCGAGGATCCGCGCCTTCTCGGTACTGGTGGTCAGCGCAGGGCTGGCGGAGACGACGCCGAAGGCGTCGGTCGCGGCGTCGGTCGCGGCCTCGACGGCGTCCGCCTCGGTGTGAATCAGCGGCCGGCTCCACCGGCGCTCGACCTCGCCGGGAATCGACCGCGCGGACAGGAGGGCCTCGACGTTCTCGGCGAGGAGATCCTCCATGTACCGCTTGACGGTGTTGCTCTTCGTGTTGACGTCCCCGTGACGGACGAGGACGGTGTCGGCTCCCGGGGGGTGCATGGACTGTGATAGATGATCGGAGCTATAAGGGGGTTACGAGGGCGGTATCCGCGGACCGTCGACGTTCTCGCGCGACCGCTCGCGGTCGCGGCTCAGACGATCGACTCCTCGACCGTCGGGCTCAGGCTGCCCGTGTAGGAGTAGATCCCGGCCACGAGGACCGCACCGGCCAGCAGCGGGATCGTCGCGCTGAGCGCGTAGAGCACGTCGAAGCCGATCGCCTCGGCGAAGGGCAGCGAGAGCAGCGGGCCGGTCGCGCCGCCGACGTCGCCGAAGACGTTGTTGGTCCCCATCGCCCGCCCCATCCGGTCCTCGGGGGTGAGATCGGCCAGCAGCGCGGTCAGCGGGCCGCCGACGCCCCCCTGTCCCGCGCCGATCAGCGCACACGCGACGACGACGATCGGGAGCGAGGGCGCGACCGTCAGGACCGCGAAGCCGAGACAGCTCGTCACGAGGAAGACGAGCAATACGGGGACCCGAGCGCCGACCGCGTCGCTGAACTTCCCACCGAGGATGGTAAAGAGCGCGCCCGACAGCGCCGAGACCGCCATCAGGAGCCCGGAGGTACCCTGCTCGCCGTACTCGATGGCGACCCCGCCGAACTCGAGTGCGAGCACCGTCGACTCGGCGTCGAGGTAGAGCACCAGCGTCGAGAAGAGGACGCCGAAGTACGCGAAGTAGAGCCCGAAGTTGACCAGCCCGACGGTCAGCGCGGGGAGGGTGGTCTCGAGGTCCCAGGGCTTGATCGAGGTATCGGGAGCGTCGACGTGGGTTTCGGGGACGATGAGGAAGGCGATGATACTCGCCAGTCCGGCGAAGCCGGCCGCGAGGACGAAAGCGGCGACGTTGCCGTAGACCTCGCTGACGATGCCGCCCAGTACCATGCCCGCCGGGAAGCCGAAGGTGATCCCGGCCCGGACGATGCCCATGCTCTCCCCCCGCGATCCGGCGTCGCTGACGTCGGCGGTGATCGTGTACGCCGTCGCGAAGACGAGGGCGCTGCCGACGCCCCAGCAGACCCGCGCGAGGACGAACCAGAACTCCGGAACCGTGGAGGTGATCGCGACGACGTAGCCCGCGGTCGCGACCCCCTCGATCGCCAGCCCCGCGACGAACGGTTTCCGGGTGCCGATCCGATCGACGAGCGCGCCGGCCGGCCCGTTCGCGACCAGCCGCGTCCAGCGGTTCGCCGAGAGGATGACCCCGACCACGAACGCCGAGATTCCGAGCACCTCGCCGAGGTTCGGGAGAATAGGAAAGACGACGCCGCCGCCGAAGCCGACGAAGAAGGTACTCGCGACGACGGCGTAGACGACGGGACGGGAGGTGGATTCGGAACTCGAGTCGGACACGTGGGACACCGGTTTCGATTCGTAACGCCGTAGACGGGGCCGGTTCTTGACTGTTCCGCCGGCACGCAGGCTATGCCGGTTTCGGCCCGCGGTGTAAAAACGCCGCTCGGGGTGTCTAGAACGTCGAGAGGTCGCCCTCGATCACGCTGCGCGTGATCTCGGTGACGTCGGCGAGTTCCGAATCGACGATGGTCTCGACGTCGTCCTCGACGTCGGCGACCGAGACGCCGTCGTCGGTGACGACCTGCACGTCGGCGACGTGGGGCCGGTCGATCGGGCGGCCGATCTGGGAGAGGAGGCGCACGCGCAGGTCGCGGATGCCGTCGACCTCGCCGACGACCTCCTCGGCGATCTCGGTCGAGAGCAGGTTGTAGATCTTCCCGATGTGGTTGACGGGGTTCTTGCCGCTGGTCGCTTCCATCGACATCGAGCGGTTCGGCGTGATGAGCCCGTTCGCACGATTGCCCCGGCCGACGGAGCCGTCGTCGCCCTGTTCCGCGGAGGTGCCGGTGACGGTGAGATAGATCGACCCCTCGTCGTAGTCGTCGGCCGTGTTGACGTGGACGTCGACCGCGCGGTCGGTGTGTTCGCGCGCGACGCCGTCGACGAACTCGCGGACCGACTCGACGGCCTCGACGTACTCCTCGAGGTCGGCGACGTACTCGTCGACCATCGCGGCCGCGACGGTGACGTCGATCTCGTCGCCCTCGCGCTTGCCCATCAGCTTCACGTCCGGCCCGAGCTCGGGGTGGTCGGCGGCGTACTCGCCGTTCAGCCGGCGCTCGGCCTCGAGGACGATCCGTTCCGTTTCGGTCAGCGGCGCGTGGCCGACGCCGAAGCTGGTATCGTTGGCCATCGGGACGGAGACTTCGTCCTCGCCGAAGACCTCCTGAAGGTCGCCGCTGCCCTCGCCGAGCTTGACGTCGACGACGACGTCTTCGCCGACGGTCAGTTCCGGGATGTTCGCCTCGAGGTACTCGCGGGCCGCTCGCAGCGCGATCGTCTCGGCGGGGATCGTCTGGCCCTCGTAGTGTTTGGTCGCGCGACCGACGATCAGCAGATAGATCGGGTCGACGACCTCGCCGCCGCCGAATGCGGGCGCGGCCTCGCCCGCGACGAGCTGGGTCTCGTCGGTGTTGAAGTGCAGCACCTCGCCGACGCGGTCGAGGTACTCGCGCGCGAGCGCCCCGGCGACGCTCTCGGCGATTCCGTCACAGATGGAGTCGGGGTGCCCGATTCCCTTTCGCTCGACGATTTCGACCTCCTGATCCTCGACCGCTTGCCGGTCGATGGACTCGACACGGATGTTCCGCTCGCTCATTGGCGGTTCTTGACGGACCGCGTTCGTATAACTTGCGGAAACAGATCCGGACCAGAAAATGTCTGCAGGTTATCGGTCGGTCGGCGTCGGCGTGACGATTCAGGATTCGAGCAGTAATCCGAGATACGACGTTCGAAGTTGCTCCTCGGGATCAAGTCCCAACCGCTCGAGGACGTCGTAGGCACCCTCGCGGGCCGCCTCGAGTTCCGACTCGTCCGCGACCTCGGTCTCGACCTCGACGTAGTCGCCGACGTCGGCGACCGAATCGAGGGTGACGGTGTAGCCCGCGAGCGAGAAGCGCTCGCGCTCTTTCCGGACCGTCGCGGCGGGCTCGAAGCCGAGATTCGTCAGGATCGCGTCCCCCTTCTCGCCGTCCCCGACGGCGGTCTCGACCTCCTCGCGGGTCTTGGACTCGTCGTCGACCAGCGGGCCCTTGTAGGTAACGCGGGTCTCGGCGTCGCCGTCCTCGGGTCGCTCCGACCTGATCCGCAGCGCCTCGTCGGTCTCGGCGAACTCCCGGTGGGGCGCGTCGTAGTAGGTGTCGACCTGGACGACCGCGTCCTCCGGCGTCGCCCCGAGGCGCTCGAGTCGCTCGCGGACGGCCCCGAGATCCGCGGGGACTTTGACTTCGACCTCGTACATGCTCGGGGCGACGCGGGGGGATCGTAAGTATCGGTCGCTCTCGCCCGAAAACGTCGTACTTAAATGTGGACGGCCGGACGTACAACGTATGACTGAGGAACAAGAAGCCGAGCCAGACGAGCAGGCCGATGACGTCGACGAAGAAGTAGCCGACGGACTGCAGGAAGGAGACTTCGTCGAACTCGAGTACACCGCCTACACCGCCGAGGACGACCAGCTGGTCGACACGACCGATCCCGAAGTCGCCGAGGAGGAGGGCGTCGACGAGCAGGGCCAGGAGTTCAAGCCCCGAACGATCGTCGTCGGCGAGGGCCACATCTTCGAGGCCGTCGAGGACGACATCGTCGGCTCCGAGCCCGGTGACTCCGGTACCGTGACCGTCCCCGCCGAGGACGCCTTCGGCGAGTACGACCCCGACGACGTCCAGACCGTCAGCGCCGAGAAGATCGACGAGGACGACCGCTACCCCGGCGCCAACGTCCAGATTGAGGGCCAGCAGGGCTACATCAGCACGATCATCGGCGGCCGCGCCCGCGTCGACTTCAACCACCCGCTGGCCGGCGAGGACGTCGAGTACGAGTACACGATCGCCGACGAGGTCACCGACCGCGAGCAGCAGGCCGCCGGCCTCTTCGAGATGTACCTCGGGATGGAGCCCGAGCTCTGGATCGAGACCGACGAGGTCGAGGAGGAGGTCCCCGTCGAACCCGACGAGGATGACGACGAGGACGCCGAGCCCGAATTCGAGACCGAAACCGTCGAGAAGGAGACGCTCTATCTGGAGGCCACGCCCCAGATGACCATGAACCAGCAGTGGATGATGGGCAAACAGCAGATCGGACAGGACATCATCGAGAAGGTCGGCGTCGACCGCGTCATCGTCCAGGAAGTCATCGACGGCATGGGTGGCATGGGCATGGGCGGTATGATGGGCGGTATGGGCGGTATGGGCGGCGGCGACATCGAGGAGGCCCTCGAAGACGCCGACGTCGACGCCGACGAGATCGTCGAAGAACTCGAAGGCGCCGAGGAGTAACGCCGACTCGGTACCGATCGACCCCGCCGTTACCGACCACGAAACTGCGCGGATCGACTTTTTCGCCGCCGAGCGCGTAGGCCGATCGGCCACGATGGGCGGCTCGAGGAGCGAGGAAGAAGGGAGATCGAGCGCGGGCACCGGCGTCGGACAACCGCTGCGGTGGGTGTTGCTCACCGGCAATCGGTTCGCGATCGCCGCCGTCCTCTCGACCGCGCTCGGAGCGGCGTACCTGCTCCTGGCGGTCGCCGACGTCGCGCCGCTGTCGGACACGCAGCCGCTGTTCTACGTCTTTAGCGGGCTCATATCGGGGAACTTCACGCTGATAACCGTCGTCGTGTCGATCAACCAGCTCGTGCTCTCGCGGGAACTCCGAACGCCGGGACAACTCGAGTCCGAGATCGACCGGACGACCGACTTCCGCGAAACGGTCGAGTCGGTCGCGAACCGGACCGCACCGGCCGAACCGGCGGGCTTCCTCCGGCTCGTCGCCGAGAGCACGCGCCGGGACGCCCAGCGGCTCGGTGGGCTGTCCGTCGGCTCGGTGCCGGCGGACGCCCGGGACGAGATCGACGAGCTCACGACGGAGATCACGGACGAGTTCGACCGAATCGACGCCCACATCGAGGAGTCCGAGGACGGGATCTTCGACACGCTCTCGATGATGCTCGAGACGAACTTCGCACGCGAGATCCAACGGCTCGAGTCGATTCAGCGAACGCACGGGGACGACATCCCCGCAGCGGTGGACGACGCGATAGGCGACGTTCGGGATCGGTTACGGGAGATGGACATCGCCCGCCAGTACTTCAAATCGATGTACCTGCAGGTCGAACTCTCCCGGCTCTCGCGGTACTTACTCTACGCGGGCGTCCCCGCCGTCGGCACCGCCATCGCCGCGCTGTTCGTCCTGACCGTCGCGACGGGGCGGCCGTTCGGAGAACCGACCGGCGTCGTCCTCTTTCCGACGGCCGTCGCAGTGGGCGTCTTCCCCCTCGCGTTGCTGTTCGCGTACATCCTGCGAACGGCGACGGTGACGGAGCGGACCGCCGCGATCACGCCGTTTACGACGCCCGAGCAAGAGCGGTGACCGGACGCCTCACGCGATGTCGCGGCTCGTGTCGATCGCCACTTCCTCGGTGAGTTCGAGTTTGATCGCCTCGGTCGGCTGACTCCCGCCGCGGAACTTCGGGATCGTGAGGTGGTTCTCGAGTTCGGTCCCCGAGATCTCGGTCCGCAGGTCGAAGACGGCGTCGGCGGCGTGGTAGGTCCGGGATCGGTTCGGGGGCTCGTCCACGTCTTTCAGACAGTGGAGGACGGCGATGCTGCCGGTCTCCAGCATGTGCGACTTGAGTTCGTTGAGGAAGGCGATGTACTCGTCCGTGTCACAGCGCTCGAGGACGTCCATCGTGTCGATGATGAGGTTCGCGCCGTCGGGCAGGGCGCCGATGAGTCGGGTCGCCTCCTCGAGGGTGTCCTCGCCGGTGACGTGTCTGACCGTCGGGCTGCCGACCGAGGAGGGCGAGGTCTCGATGGCGTGGCGGACGGCGGCGTCGTCGCGCTCGGTCGTGAGATAGAGGGTGCCGCGGGCGGCCGTGAGTTCGTAGAGGAGCAGTTCGGACTGGCTGGCCGGTTCGGCGGTGTACGCGACGATACACCCCGGCGGGAGCCCGCCGTCGAGCTTCCGGTCGAGGACGTCGATCCCAGTGTCTAACCGGCCGGCCATACAGTTGTACCCATTTGCGATAGTGTCTGTATAACTCTTTGCCTTAGTTCAGTGACGCGAAATCGGGGACTCGGGCGACCGCGCTCGCGATCGATCCCGCCGATCCGCCCCGGCATCGAATGGAGGGATTCAAGGGGTACGCCGCAGCCTACACGAACGAATGCGCCACGATCACCTCATCACGAGCAAACAACTCTCGCGGGCGGACATCGAGACGGTCCTCGACCGCGCGGCCGAGATCGACGATGACCCGTCGGCGGTCGCCGACCGCCACGCGAACACGCTGCTCGGACTGCTCTTCTTCGAGCCGAGTACGCGGACGAAGATGAGCTTCGAGACCGCGATGAAACGGCTGGGGGGCGACGTCGTCGACATGGGTTCGGTCGAGTCCTCGAGCGTGAAGAAGGGGGAGACGCTGGCCGACACCGTCCGGGTCATCGAGGGCTACGCCGACGCGCTGGTCCTGCGCCATCCCAAACAGGGGGCGGCGACGATGGCCAGCGAGTTCGTCGACGTGCCGCTGCTGAACGCGGGCGACGGCGCGGGCCACCACCCGACCCAGACGATGCTCGACCTCTACACCATCCGGGAGAACGCCGGACTGGACGACCTGACGATCGGCATCATGGGCGATCTGAAGTACGGCCGGACCGTCCACTCGCTGGCCCACGCGCTGACGAACTTCGAGACCCAGCAACACTTCATCAGCCCGGAGAGTCTGCAGTTGCCCCGCGAGGTCGTCTACGACCTCCACCAGCGACGGGACGGGTCGGGGATCAAGGAACACGAGTCGCTCGAGGCGGTCCTGCCCTCGCTGGATGTCCTCTACGTGACTCGGATCCAGCGCGAGCGATTCCCCGACGAGAACGAGTACCAGAAGGTCGCCGGCGAGTACCAGATCGACGCCGAGACGCTCGAGGCCGCTAGCGACGATCTGACGGTGATGCATCCGTTGCCACGGGTCGACGAGATCGCGCCGGAGATCGACGACACCGACCACGCGGCCTACTTCGAGCAGGCCCACAACGGCGTCCCGGTCCGGATGGCGCTTTTGGACCTGCTGTTGAGCGACGATCGGGGGATCCGGGGTGAGACCGATGAGTGACGATCACGACCACCACGACGGGAACGACGACCACGAACTGCGGGTCAGCAAGATCCGCGACGGGACCGTCATCGATCACGTCCGCGGCGGACAGGCGCTGAACGTCCTCGCGATACTCGGCATCGACGGTACGCAGGGCGAGGAGGTCTCCGTCGGGATGAACGTCCCCTCCGACCGGTTCGCGCGCAAGGACATCGTCAAGGTCGAGGGCCGCGAACTCAGCCAGGACGAGGTCGACGTCCTCTCGCTGATCGCGCCCGACGCGACGATCAACATCGTCCGCGACTACGACGTCGTCGAGAAACACCGCGTCGAACGCCCCGACGTGGTCGAGGGCGTCCTCTCGTGTCCCAACGCCGGCTGTATCACCACTGGCGACGAACCCGTTACCTCCCGCTTTACCGTCCTCGAGGACGGCGTCCGCTGTTCGTACTGCGAGCGGATCGTCCGCGAGGAGATCGCGTCGCTGATCGACACCTGACGGGTCGGATTCTCTGGACGAGACGACTATCCAGAATACATAAGTATTCGCCCGGCGTATTCAGTGGTGTACATGTCACGTACCGTCAAAGTCGTACTCGCCCTGTTCGTCATCGCCGTCCTCTACAAGGTCGCCTTCAGCGGCTCGTCGGACGTCGAAGTCGACTACGAACCGACCGAAGAGTAACGCACGATTCCGAACGGCTTACGGGGACGGGGGCGTACCCTGAGTTATGTACGGCGTCGTCACCCGTAACGCCGAAGAAGTACGGTGGCCGGAGTTCGACCGCGGCTTCTACGAGGTCAAGGACGTGACCGGCCGGTCCGCCGAACCGATCGCGGACGGGGTGAACATGGTCTCGTGTTTCGGCGACAACGCCGCCGCCGACGCCGACCCGTCGCTGGTCCCCGTCGACGAGATGGGGCGGCCGGCCGACCGCGAGCGACAGTACTTCGACTGGGCCTACATCTGTCCCTCTCGAACGGACTACCGGGAGGGCCTGCTCGAGGTCATCGACGACTGCGTCGCCGCAAACGAGGACGTTCGCCTCGACGACGTCGGCTTTCCCCGCGCGGAGTACTGTCGCTGCGGCGTCTGCGAGCGGGCCTTCGCCGAGAGCGAGTACGACGACCGCATGGCGTGGCGAGCCAGCGTCGTCACCGACTTCGTCGCCGAGGCCGCCGACCGCATCCCCGGGACGGTCTACATGACGCTGTACCCCGATCCCTACCCCGGCCACCTCTACGAGCGCGCCGGCATCGACCTCGAGGCCGTCGCCGAGCACGTCGACGAGTTCGTCGTCCCGCTGTACGACACCGCCTACGGGACGACCTACTGGCTCGAGACGATCGCGAAGGGGTTCGACAGCGCCCTCGAGACGCCCTTTAATATCGAGTTGTACGCGGTAAACGTCGATGTCGAGAACCTGATCCACGCCCTCGAGGTCGCCGAGGAGTACGCCGACGGGGTCTTCTTCGGCTACGACGCGAGCAAGGGACGCGCCGCCTTGCGCCGAATGCGGGCCGACGAACGCGAGGGCGTGACCCACGGCGAGCCCGACTCCGATTCGGACGCGTAACGGCGGACTCGGCGACGCGCTTTCGTTCTCCGTCTTCCTAACCGACTATTACGGACGCGTACGGTTCCCTCACAGGTGATTACTGTCCCTCTGAACGGTCTATCGGTCATCGACCGGCCGCGAAACGGCCGCTTCGCGTTCGCTCGGTCGGGCGAAGTTACGAGGGATTGCGGCCGCGGTCCAGGACGGAACCGACGCCGCCCTTTATTTGCGTCTCGGTCGCGCTCTTCCGTGACCGAGGATCGCCGACGGTGACCGCGTCCTCAGGTGAGTACTATGCAACGGAACCAGCAGTCCACGGACCGAACGGCGGAGTCGACGATGAACCGGGGTCAGGAGACCATGGAGCGACTGATCGACCTCCAGCGGAACATGGCGGAGATGACCCTGAGTGCCCTCGAGTGGGGAGAAAGCGCCCAGCGACAGGGGATCGAGATGACCCAGTCGATGCTCGAGAGCGCGCCGGGACCGCGGTTCACCGAGTCGATGATGGAGCGCTACCTCGAGGGGATGGAGGCGATCGTGCCGGAGATGGAGCAGGCGATGGAACAGGGGATGCGGACCGCCGCCCGGCCCGGGACGGCCGCGAGGGAGCAGCGGATGGGGAACGCACCTCCGCGGTCGAGCGGCCAGCGGGGGACGGCCGAGCAGCGACCGATGGGTCGGGAGGCGGGGCAATCCGCGATGGGCGGTCGGGAAGGATCGGGTCAGCAGCCGATGGGCGGGCGACAGCAGACGGGTGACCAGCAGCCGATGGAAGGTCAGCAGCGGTCGGGCCAGCAACCGATGGGAGAGCAGCGACAGTCGAGCCAGTCCCCCATGGGCGGCCAGCAACCGACGAGCCAGCAGTCGATGGGCGGACGGGGATCGTCGCCGAGCGGGCAGGGGCCGTCGGCTCGGCAGTCGACGGGGAACCGGCGACAGCAGATGGGCGGTGGGCGCTCCCGGTCACAGGGGTTCCAGCGGCGACCGGGGTCCGGCGAGAGGTATCGCCAGACCGGGGAGTGGGTCACGCCACAGGAGTACGGCGGCGAGTCGCCGGGGACGACCGAGTACCAGCAGCGGCCGCTGTCGGCCGCGCCGAACCCGTCGCCGGAGTACGAGGGACAGTCGCGGCGGGGAGAGACCGGGCCCCGAGGCGAGTCCGAACGGGAGCCGTCCGCGAGCGAATTCGAGCGCGAGCAGCAGGGACGGGAGCAGCCGCGGGGCGCCGGGCGACGGTCGGCGGCCGAGTCTCGGCAGGGCCACGGCCAGCCCGGCGGATCGATGGGTGGTCGCGGCCGGTCCGCTCCCGATCGAGAAAGGCGCCGACCGACGGAAGGGGGGCAATCGGAACCGGGGCGGACCGAGCAGGGCCGATTTCGGGATCAGTACACACAGCGGATCGACCCCGACCGTAGCGGGGTCGATCGGGTCGACGCCGGCCGCAGCGAGGGCGACGACCGGGACCGATCACCGGAGCGACGCGCGACGGAAGAGCCCGACGTGACGTCCGAACCGTCCGAGCAACCGACCGACGAGCCGACGGAAGAGGAGTGAGTCCCAGTCGGTCGCGGTGGCCCTCGGCCGTCGCTCGAGGGGGAACGGAAACTGAATCAGCGGGTACTACGACCGCGATCATCGTCATCGTCGTCGCCGAGCAGCCCCTCGTCGTCGTCGCCCATGAGGGGATCGTCCTCGTCGTGACGGACTTCGTTCTCGTCGTCGGTCCCGCTGATGTCGTCGTTGTCCCGATCGATCCCGCGATCACTCTCCGTCCCGGTCCCGCCGGTTCCCGAGCCGGTCTCGGTACCCGTTCCGGTCGTGTCGGCGTCCCTTCCGATGCCGGTCGGGTCGTCGTCCGCGTCGGCGGCACCGCCCGCCCGCCCGCTCGAGAGATCGTCCTCGAGGTGGACCGCGTCGTCTGTGACGCGGCCGACCGCTTCCTCCTGGAGCGGGTAGGTGTCCTCGCCGCTGTCGGTCCAGCCGAGCGTCGCCTTGATCGAGTCCGTGATGCCGGGGTCCGGTTCGACGTGGGCCGTGCCGTGGTCGACGTCGACGATCATGCCGACTTCGTCGCCCGCGGCGTTGACGACGTCCTTGCCGACGTCGTCGTCGGTAAACTGTGTGGACATTGCGGTTCGGTTGACGGTCGGTTCGCGCAAGGCCGTGGTGCTTGCGGGTGCTTGCGGCCGGTTCGGCGCGCGAGCCGACCCCGGACCGCCGATCACGACCGGTTCAGAACTCCGGCTCCCTGTCCTCGAGGAGGGCGGCAACGCCCTCCTCGTGGGCCTCGGACGTCCGGGCCTGGGCCTGCAACAGGTTCTCGTAGTCCAGGGCGTCGTCCCAGGACCGGCCGAGGTTCTCGTGCATGGCCTGCTTCATCAGGCCGATCGTTTCCGTCGGGCCGTCCGCGAGCGCCTCGACGGTCTCGGCGACGCGGTCGTCCAGTTCGCCGGCCGGTACCGCCTCGTTGACCAGTTCGAGGTCGGCCGCGCGCTCGGCGTCGAAGAACTCGCCGGTGAACGCCAGTTCCTTCGCGGCCCGCAGGCCGACGACGTGCGGGAGCATGACGGTGCCGCCGGTGTCGGGGACGAGTCCGACCCTGACGAACGCACAGGAGAAGGTCGCGTCGGCGGCCGCGTAGGCGACGTCGGAGACGGCGACGAGCGACAGCCCCGCGCCAATGGCGTCCCCGTTCACCTTCGCGACGATCGGCACCCGACACTCGAGCATCGCCTCGACGGCGCGGCCGAAGGTCTCGGTGACCTCTTCGTACGCCGCTTGCGAGGTATCGGGAGTCTCCGCCAGCATCTCGAGGTCGCCGCCGGCGCTGAAGGCCTCGCCCGCGCCGGTGATGACGATCGCGTCGTACGCCTCGGGCGACGCGTCCTCGATCGCGTCGGCCAGTTCGGCGGCCGTCTCCCCGGTGAGGGCGTTGAGCGAGTCCGGTCGGTCGAACGTGAGTCGCAACACGCCGTCGTCGTCAGTGATTCGCATACCGTACACGTCGGCCCCCCGGATAGTAACTGTGGGCGGTTCGTGGGCGCGTGACGGCACTCGAGGGGTGAACACGACGGTCGCGCGTCGAGAGCCGGCGCTCGAACGGTGTTATCAAAACATCGAGTCGGCCGTCTGGCGGGGCGACGCGGTCAGGGCGGCGTCAGTTCGAGGGGATCGGCGGCGCGGCGGTGTCCTCTTCGGTCACGTTGAGCTCGGCGGTGACGAGCGCGCGGTAGGCCCGGCGCAGGCGTTCGGACAGCGCCTGATGGGAGATGCCCAGTTCCTCGGAGAGTTCCTGCATCGATACCTCGCGGGGGATCTCGAAGTAGCCGTGATCGATGGCCGCGACCAGCGTCTCGTACTGGCGGGCCGTCAGACCGCACTGGGAGTGGCTCTCCTCGGCGAGGTCGAACAGGCGGACGATCGTCGGCGTGACGCCGTTGTCGTCGAGTCGGTCGTACAGCGAACTCACGCTCTCGCGGTCGACGACGCGGATGCTGAGCAGCCACGTGCCGTCCGAGGCCGAGGCGCTGAGGACGGTACCGCCCTCCTCGAGGACGATCTCGAAGGGGTCGACGGTGTCGGGCTCGAACTCGATGTCGTAGAGCCAGCGGTCCTCGTCGCTGCTGATCTGGGAGTAGGTGCCGATCGCGTCGGCCTCGTCGAGCGCCGCTTCGATCTCGGATCGGGAGGGGCCCGCCAGCCAGAGGCCGTGCCCGCTCGAGGCGATCACCCGCTCCATCTCGCAGGTCAGCGAGGGGACCGCCTCGAACAGCTGGCCGGTTCCGGTGCCGTCGGCCGGGATCTCGATGTCAGCGATGGATGTCATGAGTCTCGCTTCTCCGTACAGCGAGGATACCCATAATCCCGTTTCCAAAGCACTTAGAAACGGTTAGAGCGAATTACACGCGATTTGACCGGTTCTCGAGCACGTCCCGCTGGAGCGCGGCCGTCGCCGCCGTCAGCCCCGGCGGGGGGTTCCGACCAGCAACTGGACGGCGACGACGACGATGACGGCGATCGCGACCAGGGCGAGCGCGATCGGGACGACGGCGTCGATCCCGCGAGCGATGAAGGCGACGCGGATCCGCGTCGGCATCGTCCGCGGCGTGTACGCGACCATCATCGTCGCGCCGAACTCGCCGATCGCCCGGACGAACGTCAGGACCATCCCGGCGGCGATGGCGTTGCGCGCCAGCGGCAGCGAGACGAGCCGTATCGTCCGGAGGCGGCCGTACCCAAGCGTCCGCGAGGCCTCCTCGAGGCGCTGGTCGACCCCGTCGAAGCCGGCGCGGGCGGTGACGACGAGAAACGGCGCGGCGACGAACGTCTGGGCGAGGACGACGCCGGCGGCGCTGCCGGTCAGCGGGACCCCCAGCGCCGCGGCGGCGGCCCCGATCGGCGTGTAACGGCCGACGATGGTCAGCAGCATGACGCCGCCGACGATCGGCGGGACGACCAGTGGCAACAAGACGAGCGCCTCGACCAGTCGCTTCCCGCGGAACGAAGCCCGGGAGAGGACGTAAGCCAGCGGCACGCCGAAGACGGTCGCGATGGCCGTCGAGACCGGTGCCGTCAGCAGCGACGTCGCGATCGCGTCGCGGACCGCGGGGTCGGCGAGGCCGGCGAGGACGTCGACCCGCCGGCTCCGGAACAGGAAGGCCGCGACGGGGACGACGAAGTACGCGAGCAACACCGCCCCGAGCAACGCGGGGACGGCCAGCCCGCCGGCGATCCGCGGTCGGTCGACGCCGAACCAGCCGCGGCCGTCGCTCGAGGCGGCCCGGCGCTCGCGGTCGGCGTCCGACGCGTCCTCGGATCCGCGGTCCGAAGCGGCTTCGCGACCGCGGTCGGGGGCCGATACCCGTTCGGACTCGCGACTCGAGGAGGTCACGGCGCGATCCCCTCCGGCGGATCGCCGTGGAACCGCGGCAGGGCGTCACCGACCCGCAGGCCGTGGTCGGTCAGCAGGGCCTCGTTCTCGAGCAGGAAGGAGACGAAGGCCCGGCCGGCGTCCGGATCGTCGGCGCCGGTCCGAACCGTCGCGTTGTAGACGACCGGCGATCCCGTGACGGTGTGGCCGCTCTCGGTGGTGTAGCTCGCCCGCGCGTACCGGTCGGCGTACGCGCGGCTCCCGAAGTTGTAGGCGTCGTCCAGCCGCCGGACGGCCGCGTCGCGCTCGGTCGCCATGTTGCGGTAGGCGACGGCACAGGCCCGGTCGCCGCTCTCGAGGCCGGCGAGTAGTCGGGGCTCGTCGGCGACGTGGGCGACGCGGTCGGCCATCGCCGCCCGGAACCCCTCGAGGCCGTGTTCGCGCTCGGCGAGTTCGAACAGCAACAGCGCGCGGTAGCCGAGCGGGTCGACGTCGGGGTCGCTGATCGCGATCTCGCCCTCGTCGGCGTCGGCGAAGACGTCGTACCACGGCTCGCCGGCCGCGAGGCGCTCGCCCAGCGCCGTCTCCGGCGCGTACGCGATGACGACCTCGTTGGCCGCGAACGTCGCGTCCCAGTCGGCGTGGTCGGGGTAGAGCCGGTCCCGGAGGAGAGCCGCGTCGGCTCCGATCACGACGTCGGGGTACTTCGTCCCGTCGACGACCAGCCGCAACACGGCGTTGGTCCCGTAGTACTCGCCCGCGTAGCCGAACTCGGAGTCGGACTCGAAGGCCGGGCCGATCCCGTTCTCGAACGCGCCGGCCAGACTGCCGGCGGCGAGGACGCGGACCTCGTCGGCGGCACCGAGACAGCCAGCCGTCCCGACCAGCCCCGCCGTCAGCCCGCCCGTCGCGGCGAGGAGCGCCCGACGGGTCGTCGGTCCCGTCCCGTCGCCGTGACTGCGCATACGTTCCCTTCGAACGCCAGTATAAAGAAAACTGGTTTCCATTCCTATTTCGCAGGAATACAACCGAATATGGTTACGTGCTGTCGAGCGGCCAACCGGTGACGGTCGCCGCCGACTCGCCGGGTCCGGCCGTCACCCGGTCGACGCGACGGTGTGACCGTCCGCTCTCCCGGGTCAGTCCCCCGACTCGTCCGATCGCCGTCCGCCGGTCGGGACCGCGATCCCCTCGAGCGAGCGGATCGCCTCGAGGAGGTCGTCGAGCGGCTCGTCGCCGCGGCCGACGACGATCCCGCCGACCGCCGCGGGGTCGCGGTCCCCGACGAGGATCGTCGGGAGCGGCGCGTCGGCGAAGCCCTCCACGATCACCGCGTCGTAGCCCCGGTCGGCCAGCCGCTCGAGGGTCCGCGAGAGCGCCCGCAGTTCGGGGTCGTCGGTCTCGAGCAGCGGCTCGGTCGTCGGTTCGGGCGGATTCCGCTTCCCGCGGGTCGTGACGTCGAAGGTGAGTTCCGGCGTCACGCCGACGACCGTCTCGGCACCGGCGGTCCGGTGGCGGTGGGTGTCGGTCCCCGGGGCGTCGATCTCGATATCGTGGTGGATCGACTTGACGGTCGCGACGCGGCCGTCCGCGGCCAGCCGCGGGACCAGCCGCTCGACGAGCGACGTCTTGCCCGAATCGCTCGGGCCCGCCAGACAGACGACCCGTAGCCTCGAGTCCTGACTCATACGGGACCGTTCCGGACGAGCGTACAAGCCCCGTTCGACTCCGCCGGGGAGCGACGCTCGTCCCGCTATCTGGCGACGGCCATGACCCACTCGTCGGGCGCCCGCCTGCGGACCCGATACTCCGCGAAGGCGTCGCCGGGCGCGCCCTCCCGATCGACCGCCGAGACGAGTTCGTTGGCCAGCGGCGACGGATCGTGGTCGTTGATCAGGTAGAACGTCTCACCCGGCTCGGTCGCGCGGAACTCCGCGGTCGCCTGCTCGTGGCGGATCCGCTCGGGCAGCCCGCGCAGGTCCAGCGCGTGATCGGGCACCGAGAGGTTCCCGACCGCCTCGAGTCGCTCGTCGACGGCCGCGGCCAGCTCGCGCGCCTCCGGCGGCACGTCGTCGCCGAACTCCCGGACCCGCTCGTCGAAGGGCAGCTCGCACAGCACGGGTTGGTCGAGTTCCGCCTCGACGTCGGCGTCGGGGAAGAGGTCGTGTTCGCGGCCACAGTCGCAGGTGAACCCGCGCATGTTGACGACCGTGCCCAGCAGCGGGACGCCGTTCTCCTCGAAGAGCGTGGCGCTGCGGGCGGTGTCGCCGACGCTCGTGGGGTGTGGCGTACTGACGAGCACCGCGCCGTCGATCGGCAGCGACTGCAGCGCCGTCAGGACGATGTCGCCGGTCCCCGGCGGGAGGTCGATCACGAGCGCGTCGAGGTCGCCCCACGCGGTGTCCTCGAACAGCTCGCTGACGGCCTCGTGGGCCATCGCGCCCCGCCAGGCCAGCGGCTCGTCGTTCGCGATCAGCCCGACGCTCATCGCGGCGAGGTCGCCGGCCGCGATCGGCTCGGCGTCGCCGTCCGCGTTGGCCGACACCGGCCCCTCGAGGTCCAGCAGTTCCGGGACGTTCGGCCCGTAGAGGTCGGCGTCGAAGATCCCCACGTCGCGGTCGGGATCGGCGGAAAGCGCCCGGGCGAGCTGGGTCGCGACCGTCGTCTTGCCGACGCCGCCCTTGGCGCTGGCGACGGCGATCACGGTGTCGACGCCGGCCGCGCCGCCGACCTCGTCGTCGGCCGCGGCGGTCGGCTCGCCCTCGACCGTCGCCCGCTCGACGCCGGGGGTCGACAGCGCTCGGCGGCGCATCGCCTCGGTTACGTCCTCGGCCGTCGGCTCGTCGAACCCCGCGAGATCGGCGGCGATCCGGACGGCCCCGCCCTCGGCCGAGACGTCGGTCACCAGCCCGGACTCGAGGACGTCGGTCCCCAGGTCCGGGTCGTCGACGGCTCGCAGCCCCTCGCGGACGCGTGCCGCGAGGTCGTCGGTCGGTACCTCGTCGGGAACGATGTGGTCTTTCGCCATGTTACCAGGCCTCGAACTCGTCGTCCTCGTCGGGTTCGCGCTCGTTCATCAGGGTGCCGCCGTAGGGGCGGAAGTCGAGGTTATACGTGTTCGCGACGGCGTCCAGCGCGTCCTCGCGCTCGGCGATCGCCACCGTGTCGAACTCGACGGTCTCGACGGCGTCGACCAGGTCGTCGTCGCTCACCCGGCCCTCGGCGTAGCCCGCCGCGATGCCGTCTCGGACGATATCGGCGTTGCGACGCAGCCGCTTCGCCTCGTCGAAGCGCTCGCGCAGTTCGTCGTCGAGTCCCCCTCGGTCGAGCGGAATGCCCTCGAGCAGTTCGGTCGCTTCCCGATCGAACCCGTCGGCCATCTGCAGCAGCTCGATCACCTGTTCCCGGGGCTCGAGCCGGTTCCAGGCGTCGCGGGCCTCGTCGGCGACGACGGCCTCGACCGCTGCCGTCCACTCGGTCGAGCGCTCGACGTCCTCGAACGCCTGCGCGACGAACGCGCCGACGTGGTCGTCGGGGATCGTCACCCCCAGCGACTCCTCGAGGCCGCCGGCGGCGCTGCCGTCGGTCGTACAGCCGTCGTCCTCGCGGGCCGACTGCGAGTCGGTGGTCGCGTGCGATTCCTCGCCCGTGGGTGTGCTGTCGAGTTCGTAGGTCATCGTCGATCACGCTGTCCCTGCGTCAGGCCGTCGATCGAGCCGGCCGGCCCCCGACTCGGGCCGGGACCCTGCCGTTCCCGTCGGGAACCCGGCCCGCCGCCGGGCGCGGCGCCGTCCTCGAGTCCGGCGTCGATCTGTTCCGGGTCGACGCCGCGGGCCGTCGCGAGCGCCCGCTTGGCCGACCGTCGCACGTCGTCGCTGCGGTCGTTGAGTCCGTGACGCTCGAGGACCGCCTCGGCGCGGTCGGTACCGAGGTCGCCGAGGCTGGTCGCGGCCGTGGCGCGGACGAACGCCTCCGGATCGCGGGCCAGGACGGCCGCGAGGATCCGGACCGCCTCGCTCACGTCGTCGGCGTACTCCCGCAGGTAGTCGGCCGCGTACTCCCGGACGCCGGAGTGGGGGTCGTTCTTGATCCGTTCGATCAACAGCTCCTGGGAGGCCGCCCCGGTCTTCGCGAGGGCGATGACGGCGTTGCGCCGCACCCAGCCGCTGTCGTCCTCGAGGGCCGCCCGGAGCGGTTCCTCGTCGCCGGGCGCGGCCCGCGACTGCGCGACGACGGCCTCGGCCCGGACCCACTCGCGGTCGTCGTCCAGCGCCGCCCGGATCGCCTCGCCGGCCGCCCCGGAGCCGCCGGCGCCGGCGGCCAACCCGAGGGCTTCCACGGCGAACTGCCGCACGTCCTCGGAGCCGTCGCCGGTCGACCGCTCGGCCAGCGCGTCGACGGTCGCCGGTGCCAGCCCGCCGTCGGCGGCCAGATCGACCAGCCCGAGCGCTCCGCGTCGGCGGTCGCGTTCCCGGTCGGACTCGAGTCGGTTTCGAAGCGTCGCCTCGTCGTCGTCGGGTGCCCGGCCGCGGGCACTTCGGTTCGCGTACTCGGTCATTTACTGAGCCTCCAGTAGCTGACGAGCCACGCGGCGACCGTCGCGAGCAGCGTCACGACGGGCCAGTTGGTCGCGGAACTGGCCAGCCAGCCGGCCGTCTCGGTGGCGCTGGCCACCGCGCCGCCGTCGCTCGCGTCGGTTTCGCCGTCGTCGCTCCCGTCGGAATCGGCCGCACTGAGCGTGCCGTCGTCGGTATCCAGCGTCAGGTACTGGTACGACAGCGACTTCTGGCCGTTCGCCTCGTCCGCGCTGCCGTTCCAGACGGCGTAGGTGAGATACATCTGCTCGCTGTCCGTGAACTCGGCGTCGTATTCCCCGTCGGCGTCGTGTTCGCGCTGGAACACGACCGCCCAGCCGTCGTCGGTCCGCTCGCCGTTGGCCGCCACGGGCTGGGTCTCCGCGTTGGTCAGCGAGCCGTAGCCGGTGGCGTAGTAGTTCTGCCCGTACCGGGTGTAGCTCGACTGGGAGAGCGGATTCCCCGCCGCCTGTCCCGGCTTCGTCCGGTTCTCCGGGTGCGGGTACGTGTACATGTCGCCGCCCGGATCGGACTCCGAGAACTGCCAGCTCGCACGCCAGTACCAGATGTTGACCGGATCGCCGCTCGCGCCCATGGCGATCGGCGGCTCGCTCCCGCTGCGGAGCATGACCGCCGCGGCGTCGCTGTAGGCGTTGGGTTCGTTGATCTCCGTGTCGTTGGTCGGATCCTCCCACTCCAGGCGGAAGGCGACGTGCGTGTCGTTCGTCACGGCCCGAACGTCGACCTCGTCGACGCTCCCGCCGCCGTGGGGAGTCGTCATCTCCTGGGGATCGAGCGACAGCGTCTCGGCGTCCGCGTCCGCCCACGCGTCGGCGTCGGGCTCCGCGGGCACCGCGTCCACCGAGTCCATCGGCTGCGGGCCGACCGTCAGGACCGCGACGACCGCGACCTGGACCACCATCGCGAGACACAGCACGACCGCGGCCAGCTTCGTCGCGTTGCGCGCGGCGTCGCGTTCGATCGAGACGGGCCCGACCTCGACGGGATCGCTCACGGCGCCTCACCTCCGCTCGCCGCCTCCGCCGAGACGGTCGGCTCGGGGTGCTGTCCGTTGTCGTAGGTCACTAGCTCTTCGACGAGGTTCGCCGCGGCGACGTAGGCGTCCTCGTCGGTCGCTCGCCGGAGATCGTGGGCCAGCGCCGGGACGAACTCGACGAGGTGGTCGGCCAGCACCGTCGCCTCGGCCTTCGCGACCCGTTCGGCCGCGACCGGCTCGTCGGACTCGAGCGCGACGGCCCGCTGGCCGGCCAGCACCTGCGCCAGTTCGAGTTCGGCGGCGACGTGGTCCTGGCGCTCGTCGAACTCGTCGCTGGGCTCGAGGCCGAACTCCTCCATCAGCCCCACGACGGTCGCGATCCGCCGTTGCTCGCTGCTGATCTCGTCTCGGGTCGTGTAGTGGGCCTCGTAGGGGATCACCGCGTAGGTGCCGTCGTCGCTGGGGAGGCCGAACAGGCGGTTGTAGGCCACTTGCAGGTCCTCGAGGGCTGTTGCCTCGAGCGCCTCGAGCAGCGCGGTCGCCTCGTCGGCGACGCCGACCGTCTCGGCGGCGCGTTCGATCCCCTCGCGGGCACCGGGATCGAGCAGTTCGCTGACTGTCCCCTCGCTCGGATAGGTGAACGCCGCGGCGGCGCCGCAGTAGAGGGTGGCCCGCGCGGCGTGGTACTCGGAATCGGGTGTGTCGTTCGGTGTCATTGGTCTAGGGCTGGTTGGTCCACATCTCGCCCTCGCGGACCTCCATCTCCTCCTCGAAGGGGATGTCGACGACCTTGTTCCCCTTGCGGTCCCACCCCTTCACGCGGTTCTCTTTGACGTTGTAGGTCTCGATGAGGCGGGTGGTCGCGCCGAACAGCTGGAGGATGCCGAGGGTGTGGTGGCTCGGGTTGCGGACCCGATCCTGGACGATCTTGATCGATTCCTCGAAGGTGCTGCCGGGCCAGTCGTTTCGCTTCTCGTCGGTGTTCGGCGTGAACATCTGGGTGAGAAACTCCGGCGGCACGTGGTAGGGCGGCATGTAGAACACCTGCGGCCGGGTCCCGAACTGCGGGTACAGCGGGAGCGCGATCTTCTCGTCGCTCTTGGCGAGGTAGTTGACCGGGCTCCGGCCGGCCGCCGCCGACGTGTTCCCGCCGGGGTGGCCGGCGTCGGGACCGCGGTTGATGTTGCCGTGCAGGCGCGTCTTCCCGATACACGAGGAGACGCAGCGGGGGACGTTGCCCTCCTCGATGCGCGGGAAGCAGCCGACCGGCTTCTCCGAGACGCCCGTCTCGGGGTTGTACATCGGCTTGTGGTACGGACAGGACTTCACGCACTTGCGGTAGCCCCGGCAGCGCTCCTGGTCGAGCAGGACGATGCCGTCCTCCTCGCGCTTGTAGATCGCCTTCCGCGGACAGGCCGCGAGACAGGCCGGGTTCTTGCAGTGGTTACAGAGCCGCGGCAGGTAGAACTGCCACATGTCGTGGTACTCGTCTTCCTCGAGGTCGCTCTCAACGACGTCGCCGGTGGGGTACTCGCCGTGGACCTGGTCGTCGCCCAGCGCGGGGTACTCCCACTCCTCTTTCTGGGCGACGTAGCCTCTGACCGCCTCGCCCTCTTCGGCGGCCTCGAAGATGGTCTCGTCCTCGCCGAGGTCGTCGAGCAGGCGCATGTCCCAGCCCATCGGGTAACCGCCGTAGGGCTCGGTCTCGACGTTCATCCACCACATGTACTCCTCGCCTTTCCCGCTCGTCCAGGTGGATTTACAAGCGAACGAACAGGTATTGCAGTTGATACACCGGTTGATGTTGATGATCATCCCCCAGTGCCAGTCGCGTTCCTCTTCGCGGTGTTCGTAGGGGTAGCTGTGCTCGCGGCCGAGTTGCGGGTTGTAGGTCTCCGGCATCAGCTGTCACCTCCCTGCAGCGAACCGCTCACGTAGTCCTGGAACAGTTCGTCCTTGCGCGCGTCGCCGGGCCACCAGTCCGCCTCCTCGTACTTCTCGACTTCCACGAGGTCGTCCCGGTTCGTGCCGGTCGGTGCCCAGACGGTCTCCTCGTAGCCGTGCTCGAGTTCGGCTCCCTTCCAGGCGATGTCGTCCTCGACGTGTTCGGAGATGTTCGGATCGCCGAAGACGGCCTTGTGGACCAGGTCGTCGGTCTCCTGGGCAGGGTCGAGCCAGATGTTGGTCGTCACGTTGTACCCCTTGACGCCGTCGCCTTGCTCCTCGTCGTCGGGGAAGTGCTGGGGCCACCAGCCGTGCCAGATGGTCAGCTGGCCCATGTCGCCGGCCGAGCGGGGCCGCTGGCGCTCGCTGACCATCACGCGGACGACGAGGTCGCCGCGCTTGCCGGTGATCCGGACGTAGTCGCCGTTCTCGACGTCGATGTCCGCGGCGTCCTCCGGGTGCATCTCGACGAACGCCTCGCCCAGCGGCGGGGTCTCTTCCGTCTCGCCCTCGCCCTGCGGGAACGAGAAGTCGTCGACGAGCCGTTCCGTTCCCTCCGGATCGGCGTTCGTCGATCCGAAGTCACGCGACGACCAGATCAGGTTCCAGTCGGTCATCCCCCACGAGGAGTGGGTCCGGTACTTCGGGTGGGGCGTGTTGTAGTAGAACTGGTACTCCTCGTCGTGATACAGCGGGTTCTCCTCGTCTTTGGCCTCGTCCCACTTCTTGTTCACCCCGTAGGGCGTCCCCTCGGGGCTCTCGATGTGATCAAGATCGGCCCGTCCCAGCTCGAGGAATCGATCCTCCTCCTTGTGGAACTCCATCCGGCCGGTCTTGGTGTAGAACGGCCGATCCTCGTTGATCTGGGAGTAGAAGGGGATCCGCGGATACGTCTTCAGCTGGAGCCGCTCGGGACCGTCTTCGATGTCCTCGACGTCGATGTCGCGGGTCGTCATCCCCGCGTCCAGCGTCTGCTGGATGTAGTTCCGGACGTCGCCGTCTTCGTCGAGGAACTCCTCGAAGTACGCCCGGTAGGAGTCGACGTTGCGCTCCTCGGGCGGGATCTTCTCGTCTAACTTCTCCGCGACCAGCGCGACGGCTTCCCCGTCCTGCTTCGTGTCGTAGATCGGGTCCATGACCCCGTGGTCCATGTGGATGAAGGGGTTCTCCGGTCCGACCGTGATGTCGGGGTACTCGCACTCGAGCCAGGAGGGGACCGGGAGCACGATGTCCGCGTGGCGCGCGGAGTAGGTCATGTGCATGTCCGAGACGATCGAGAGCTCGTTGCTCGTCTCGGGGTGTTTGACGAAGTTCTCGATGACGTGCTCCTGATGTTTGGTCTGGTTCAGGAGGTTGCAGTTCATCGTCCACAGGATCGTCGGCTTCGACATCGTGTACGACTCCGCGTTCGTCGGCATCACCGGCTCCTCGGCGTCGCCCTGCGGGACGAGGTCGAGTTCGCGGTCGAAGTCCCCGCGGATCTCGTGGGCGTCGAGTTGCTCGCCGCCGAAGAACGCGAACGCGTAGCCGGGATACATCCCGTGGGCCGCGTTGCCGTCGGGGTTGACGTACTCCGGATAGCCGTCCAGCAGCTCGATCTTGTACTGACCGGAGTAGTTGTAGTAGCCGGCTCCGCGCTCGCCGATGTTGCCCAGCATCGACTGGATGAAGAAGATCGTCCGCTGGAGCGAGTCGTTGGAGTGGAACCAGTGGTTGATCCCCTCGCCGGTGAACCACTGGGCCTTCTCGGCGTCGGCGAACTCGCGGGCGGTCGTCCGGAGCGCGTCGGCCGGGATCGTCGTGATCTCCTCGACCGTCTCGGGATCGTAGTTCTCGAGGATGTTCGAGCGCTGGCGGACGAAGTCGGTGTGGACGCCGACGGAGCCGCCGTCGGCCAGCTCGATCTCGGTGTCGGCCTCGAGCTGGGGCGTCACGTCCATCTCGTCGCCGACCTCTTCCCGAGTGACCGCCACCGGATCGCCGTTCCGATCGAGGGCGACGAAGTCGCCCCAGTCGTTCTCCTCGTGGCGCTGCTTGCTGTCCTCGGCGGGCGGCTCGTGGTCCGGGAAGACCTCGTGGGCGCGGAGGTACTTCCCGTCGTCCTGCCGGATCAAAAGCGGCAGGGTCGTGAACTTCCGCATGAACGACTCGTCGTAGAGTTCCTCGTCGATGATGACGTGGGCCATGCCCAGCGCGAACGCGGGGTCGCTGCCCGGGCGGACGGGGAGCCAGCGGTCGCACTTCTGGACCGTCGGCGAGTAGTCGGGGTAGACGCCGACCATCTTCCCGCCGCGCTCGCGGGTCTCCTGGAGGAAGTGGTTGTCCGCGAGCTTGTTGTGGATCAGGTTCTTCCCCTGCATGATCGTGTAGTCGGCGGCCCGCCAGGCCGACGCGTCGGCGTCGCTGGTCTGATAGCCCGTCGTGATGACGTGACCCGGCGGCAGGTCGGCGTACCAGTCGTACTCGGTCCACTCGCAGCCGCCGAAAATGGAGGCCAGCCGCCGGCCGGCCCCGTGGCGGGTGATCAACCCGTCGGACTTGATCGCGTTGAAGATGTGGAACCGCTTCTCGTCCTCTAAGCTCGCCATCTTCTCGGCGATCAGATCGATGGCCTCGTCCCAGGAGACGCGCTCGAACTCGTCCTCGCCGCGGCCCTCGGGGTTGGGGTCGTCGGGGCTCCACCCCTTGCGGACCATGGGATACTTGATCCGGCTCGGCTCGAACGTCCGGCGGTGGAGCGTCAGCCCCTTCATGCAGCCGCGGGGGTTCCAGTGGCGGGTGACGCCCGCGTTCTCGTAGCCGCCGGGGCCGCCCGGACCGGGGCTCCCCTCCTCCTCGTGGTAGATCTGTTCGGCCCTGATCGGCACCCCGTTTTTCATGTAGAAGTTCAGGGCGCACGACTGCGTACAGTTGGGGTGGCAGACGGTCCAGTCGACCGAATCGTACTCGTAGATGTCGTGGTAGACCTCCTCCCAGTCCCGGTTCGGATAGGACCTGAGGGGGTTGTCGACCTGCGTGATCGGATCGACCGACTGGGTCGCTCCCCACGCGGAACCGAGCAGGGCACCGACCGTCCCCGTCCCGGCGGCCGCCAAGAAATCGCGACGCGAGAGACTCATCGTCGACCACCTCGTGTGGCGGAGCGTTTCCGTAGCATACGGGGCGAAGTTGCTACTCTACTCTTTAACCGAAACCGCACGTTCCCACGCGTTGAGGACGCTACCTCCAAAATCCCTCTAACGGCGGGTCTTTAATTGGGGGCGAGAAGAGGCCGGCGGCGGGTCGAGCCGAGGCCGCCATCGACGGCGCAGCGACCGAGACGATCGACCCTCGAGCGCCGGCGGCTCACTCGAGCGCGCTCGAGTCCGCCGTCGTGGACCGGATCTTCGGCGGAACGGCCGCACCCTCGCGTTCGGCCTCGGTGAGGTAACACCGGGGGTCCTCGGCCCAGCGATCGTCGTGGACCGCCGCGGCGCGGGCCCGGGAGTTCCCGCCACAGACCTCCTTCCACGGACAGCGGCCGCACGCCCCCTTCAGGTGGTCGGTGGGTTCGGCCAAGTCGGCCCAGAGATCGCTGTCGGCGAGGATTTCGTCGAGTCGGCGCTCGCGGACGTTCCCCAGCGTGTACTGCGGGAGGAACGTACTCGGGTGGACGTCGCCGCGGTGATCGACGTTGACGACCTTGGGGCCGGCGTCGCCGTTCTTGACCACGCGCCCGGGGCCGTCGTCGAACAGGAGCTCTCGAGCCCGTTCGGCGTGGGCCGGCATGTCCTCGCGGATGCGATGGTAGAGATAGACCGCGTCGACGTAGTTGCCGGCGGTCAGGAGCTGCATCTCCGGATGGGTCTCGGCGAGGGCTTTGGTGCGCTCGTAGAGGTAGTCGACCGTCTCGCGCGTGCGCTCGAGCGACGGGTCGGCGTCGGCGATGTCCCCGCCGCGCCCGGCGTAGATCAGGTGGAAGACGTTCACCCGGTCGATCCCCTCCGCGACGGCGAGGTCGATCACCTCGGGGACGTCGTCGACGGTCTCCTCGGTCATCGTACACCGGATGCCGGTGCTCATGCCGGCGTCGCGGGCGTTGCGAAGGCCCTCGAGCGCGCGCTCGAAGGCCCCGTCGACGCCGCGGAACGCGTCGTTGGTCGCCCCGACGCCGTCCAGCGAGACGCCGACGTACCGCATCCCCGCGTCGGCGACCGCTCTCGCGCGCTCGGGCGTGAGGAAGGTCCCGTTGCTCGAGGCGATCGGGCGGATCCCCCGCTCGGAGGCGTACCGGGTCAGCTCGGCGATGTCGTCGCGGACGAACGGCTCGCCGCCGCTGAAGACGAGTACCGGGACGTTCACCGCGGCCAGCGAGTCGATGAACGACTCGGCCTCCGCGGTCGACAGTTCCTCGCTGTCGCGCTCGTCGCAGGCCCCGAAGTAGCAGTGCTTGCACCGCAGGTTACAGGCCGAGGTCGCGTTCCAGACGACCAGGGGAACGAGCGCGTCGCTCGCGCGGCGCTTCTCGTATCGGAGCCGGTCCGGTCGGTTGTCCAGACCGCCGACGAGCCGCGTGAGATCGATCATCGGCCCACCTCCGGGCGGAAGATGCCGCTCGGTTTCTCGCCGAGTCCGTCGATCCGGCGGGCGACGGAGACGGCCGCCGGACGATCGTCCGACAGCGGCCGCGTATCGAGGACCGCGAGATCCCTCCGTTCCATGTTGCCGACGTAACACTCCTCGCCGTCCGGACCGAAGACGAGGTGCAGCGGTTCCCCGCCGACGTCGACGCGGGCGGCGACCGCGAGGTCGCACAGGTCGAGGATCGTCACGAACGGCCCGTCGTAGGAGTCGACGAGCGCGTAGCGCCCGTCCGGCGTCGTCGCGGCGAAACCGGTCGACGTCCCGACCTCGAGCAGCCGTTCCGTCGGCGCATCGTCGCCGGTCGCGACCGCCTCGAGGTCGACGACGGCGACTCGCTCGTCCTCGCGGGCCGGGACGATCCCGTAGCGGAAGTCCGGCCCGTCAGCGACGGCGAACCCGTGGGGGTTCGTCCCCGTCGCGGCGGTACAGCGGACTCCCTCGATATCGGGGCCGACGAACGCGGCCGACGACCCGCCGGCGTGGTTGGCGACCACCAGTCCCTCCCGCTCGAGGACGTGGAGGTCGTGGGGCTCGGCCCCGACGGGGATCCGCGCCTCGACGGACAGGTCGGCGTCGGCACCGAGGACCGCGATCTCGCCGTCGGCTTTCTGGGCGACGTACAGCCGCCCGTCGGGGCCGATCCGCACGCCAGCACTCCGCGAGAGCGATCGCGCGCCCGCGGGCTCGAGCCGACCGTCCTCGCCGATCGCGAACGCGAGGACGCCGGGAGCCTCGCCCTCAGGTAGCTCGACGCCGGTCCCGACGAACAGCAGGTCGCCGTCGGGACCGAGCGCGCTCCCGACGGGCATCGTACCGAGCCGCTCGACGCGCTGGACCGTCTCGAGCCGGTCGAGGTCGACCACCTCGAGGTGGGCGCTGGCGACGTACAGCAGGTACGCGACCGGCTCGGCGGGGTGGAACACGGCGGTGTGGGGGTATCGGCCCTCGCCGAGGTCCGCGACGACCTCGCCGCGGGCGAGGTCGACCGCGCTGAAGTGGCCGCTCGCGGCGTTTTTCACGAGCGTCGGTCGGTTCGCGCGGTCGGCTCTCGACGCCCCGCGCGTGCGGTCCCGCGGTCGAACCCCTGACTCGTCTCCTGACATGGTCGCGTCGATAGGCGAACGCCTCGCTACCCGTCTCTCGGCGGTTCGGTTCCGTCAACCCTGAGAGGAACGTGTTCGCCGGTGACGGTCGGCGGCCAGGGGCCGTCTCGCCGGCGGAGTCAGAACAGTTCGACGCGGATCCCGTCGCCCTCGAGCTCGTCGGCGAAGGCCTCGGCGTCGGTCTCGATCGGCTCGAACGTGTCGTAGTGTTCGGGCAGGACCAGGTCCGGCTCGACGCTCCGGGCGAAGGCGGCGGCCTCGCGGCGATCCATCGTGAAGTGACCGCCGATCGGCGGGACGAACACGTCGGCGGTGACCGACTCGTGGTGGGGCAGGAAGTCCGTGTCCGACGGGAAGAACACCGTCGTCCCGTCGATCGTCAGCACCAGCCCGATCACTTCGCCCTCGGCGTGGAACGGCGCCCCGTCCTCGTCGACGTGGTCGCCCGCGGGGTCGTTGTACGCCGGCAGCGTCCGGACGTCGATCCCGGCGACGGTCGCCTCGCCCTCGAGCGGCAACTCGACGGCGTCGAACGCGAGGTCGTCGGTGTCGATCGCCTCGTAGACCGCGACGGTCGCGTCCGGCCTCGCGACCGCCTCGATCGCGGCCGCGTCGTAGTGATCCATATCGTCGTGCGTGGCGAAGACCACGTCGCCGTCCTCGGGTTCACCCTCGACTACTTCGCCCCACGGATCGACGTAGATCACGGTCCCGTCGTCGGTTTCGATGCGGACGCTGGCGTGGCCCAGTCGCTCGAACTCGAGCCGCTCGTAGGTGACGGTCATCGTGGCTCGAGGGTACGATCGGAGCGGTCTTATAGGTCCGTCCTCAGATGCCCGAGCACGAACGACGCGTGCCGGAAGGTCCGATCACGCGGGCTCGTCGCGGAACCGTTCGATCGAATCAGTCACTCCGTCGAAATCGTCGTCGGCCCCGACGAGTAACGTCCCGTCCACCTCGTGAGCCGTCGCGAGCGCGTACGCGTCGCCGAGGGCGATCGAGTAGGCGTCCTCGAGGGCCGCCGACGTCACCCAGCAGTCGGCCGGTCCGTGCTGCTCGACGCCCACCTGTAGCTGTCGCCTCCGATAAAACGGACGTCTCATCGGCTATACCCGACACCCATCACTTATAGTCATCGGTGACAGAAGCTATGAAGGCGAGGAGAGACTATCTGGACGATATTTAGAGGCTTACAACTCCGGTCTGATTGAATCCCACCTAATTATTTCCCACGGCGTCTCCAAACAAGGGGCAACTTGGATTGGTAATCTACGATCGCTCTGCTTTGAGTTGACGGGTACAAACGCACACTACGCGTGCAAATGTGCAGCCGATCAACCTACCAGTTGCAACAGATGTTCTTGCCTTCGTGCGAGATACAGCACGCGTATCTTACTCTACGGTTTAGTCATTTCGGGATCGCTGTGATCGGTTAATAGAGGGAATGATCTAACGCCACGAACCGTGGTCTATCGCTTCGACGTCAAGATCTGGAGCGTGAGTTCAGCAACTGGTCTGGCTCTGTCCAAATACTCTAATATTCTTTACTCCGATACTGTTCAAAAGAGCGACCACAGAAGTACGATTAAGTCCGTCTGCCACGTATATCTAGAAGTCATGAAACGGATCTTAGTTCCGTTGGATGGATCGTCGGAATCTGAAGCAGCCCTCAGGGAAGCGTTCGATCTCTTCCCAGAAGCGGAGATACACACGTTTCACGTCGTTCAAGTTACGAAGTTCCCACAAGACCCGAACAAATCGGCGTACGAACTTGCCGTCGAGAAAGGGAGAGAAATACTCGACCGGGCCGACGAAATCGCGGGCAAACACGATCGAGGAATCGAGACGCGGATGAAGGAAGGCCATGCCGCGAAAACGATCGTAAGATACGCCGAAGAGAACGAGGTCGATCACATCGTTATGGGGAGTACTGGTTGGTCGGGAACGTCCAGGGTATTGCTCGGGAGCGTCGCCGAGTCGGTTACACGCCGGGCACCATGTTCCGTCGTGATTGTGCGAGAAAATTAGCGATGAGCGCCAGTCTACCGAAGAGTAACGACCCAAGTCGTTCGGCTTCTGGGCCGCACTTCTGCTGCATTCACGCTTTATATCTTGCAGGCAGTCCTGACAGGTTTCGGGTAGATCTCGTCCTGAACTGGTATGTGAGCCCCCTGTACTTACCGAAAGGAGGTCACAATCCATCAGGCAGTGAGTCCCATAAACACCGGAAACTGATAGCGGAATCTACTGGAATAGCGTCCGCGCGGACCCTGGCCCCGCACCGTTTGCTGGTTAGCGTGACTCAGGTCGGGAACGAAGGAAAGCGGGCCGGGCGCGATTTGAACACGCGACCGTCTGATTAAGAGTCAGACGCTCTGCCGGACTGAGCTACCGGCCCTGTACCCCCGACTTTCCGTCGGTCGTTAAAATACGTTTCCCTTGGGCGGTGCCGTGGCAGTGGTCCACGAGCGCGCGGCCCTCGAGTCGCCCCCAGTGCTCTCAGGACGTACCACTCTTCGGGAGCGTTAAGTGCGGCGGGTCCGACCACTCGGGCAATGAGCACGGGGGTTACGATCTCGTCCATCTCCGATTACGCTATCTTGGGGTGCGGAAGCGTGGGATACGCCGTCGCGGAGGAACTGGTCGAACAGGGCAAGGACGTGCTGATCATCGACCGCGACGAGAGCCGCGTCGAGTCGCTGCGCGATCAGGACCTGGACGCACGGCGGGCCGACATCCGCGAGCCGGAGGCCGCGGAGCTGGTGGCCGACCGGGACGTGGTCCTCATTCTGGCCTCCGACGTCGAATCGAACAAACGCGCCGTCGAACACATCCGCGCGGCCGACGACGGCCAGTTCGTCGTCGCACGCGCGAGCGACCCCGTCTCGGGCGACGAACTCTCCGAACTCGGGGCCGACATCGTCATCAACCCCTCCTCGGTGATCGCCGAGTCCGCCCTGCGGGCGCTCGAGTCCGGCGAACTCGAGTACAACGCGGGCAAGCTGGCCGGGATCGTCGAGGAGACGGCGACCCGGCTGGCGATCGTCACGCAGGACAGCCCCGATCCGGACTCGATCGCGTCGGCGGCGGCCCTGCAGGCGATCGCCGACCACCTCGGCGTCGAGTCCGACATCATCTATCTGGGCGACGTGGGCCACCAGGAGAACCGCGCGTTCGTCAACCTGCTGGGGATCGATCTGGTCCAGTGGGACGAGATCGAGGACCACTCGGTCTACGACACCGTCGCGCTGGTCGATCACGGCACCGCGGGCGAGATGGAACTCCCCGTCGACATCGTCATCGACCACAACGAGTCCGAGTCCGAAGCCGAACCCGAGTTCGTCGACATCCGGCCGAACATGTCCTCCACGTCGACGATCATGACGAAGTACATCCAGGAGTTCGACATGAACGTCTCCGAGGAGGTCGCGACGGCCCTGCTCTACGGGATCCGCGCGGAGACCCTGGATTTCAAACGCGACACGACCCCTGCCGACCTGACCGCCGCGGCCTACCTCTACCCCTTTGCGAACCACGACACCCTAGAGCAGGTCGAGTCACCGTCGATGTCGCCCGAAACGCTCGACGTCCTCGCGGAGGCGATCACCAACCGCGACGTCCAGGGGAGCCACCTCATCTCGAACGCCGGCATCGTCCGCGACCGCGAGGCGCTGACCCAGGCGGCCAGCCACCTGCTGAACCTCGAGGGCGTCACCACGACCGCGGTCTTCGGCATCGCCGACGAGACGATCTTCCTCGCCGGCCGCTCGAAGGACATCCGCATCAACATCGGGAAGGTGCTCGAGGACGCCTACGGCGAGATGGGCGAGACCGCGGGCCATTCTACCCAGGCCAGCGCGGAGATCCCGCTGGGCATCTTTACCGGGATCGAGATCTCGGCGGACACGCGGGACACCCTGCTCGAGCTGACCGAGGAGGCGGTCAAGCGGACGCTGTTCGACGCGATGGGCGTCGAGGGCGGCAGTGAAGGCTCGAACGGGAGCTGAGCGCCGCGAGAAGGAAGACGGTCAGGCCAGCAGTTCGTCCTCTTCCTCGTCAGGTTCGCGAACGCGCTCGACGACGTCGTTGATCAGGACGATGTCGCCGACCGAGCGGACCCAGCGGTAGGGAACGATGATGCCCTGTCCGGTCCGGGCTTCCTCGGCGAACAGTTCGCCGTTCAGGCTCGAGAGCGCGAGGCCGGAGACGGCCTCGCCGTCGATGTTCAGTCGGAGATCCTCGACTTCGCCCACGAAGACGCCGTTGTTCGAGTAGACCTCGCGGCCGACGAGGGAGGTGATCTCTTGGGGTGTGTCGTCCATGTCTGGCTCCATGCGGGGCGGACTCTTAATTCTTGGTCAGACGTGACAGTCACCGAGTCGAACGTGATCGACGGCGGCTCGAGTCGGCAGTCACTCGTACTCCGGATCGCGGCCCTCGCGGAAGGCGGCGACCGACTCGGCGAAGTCCGGATGGCGCACGCACTGCTCGTCGAGCGCGTGTCGGTACGCCCGGCCGCGGGCGATCTCGTCGGCCCGGTGCCGTACCATCGCCCGCTTCGTCCGCGCGACCGCGTTCGGGCTCCGCTCGGCGATCCGGCTCGCCACGTCGCGGACCGCGGCGTCGAGCCGGTCGGGGGTGACGACGCGGCTGAAGAGATCGGCGTCGGCGACCGCCTCGGCCTCGAGGACGCCACCGGTGAAACACAGTTCGCGGGCGAGTCCCTCGCCCAGCTCCTGACAGAGGCGCTCGAACGGCGGGACGACCCCCATCCGGATCTCGGCCGGACAGAGCGTCGCCTCGGTCGAGGCGATCCGGATATCGCAGGCCATCGCGAGTTCGTAGCCGCCGCCGTAGGCGGGCCCGTTCACCCGGCCGATGATCGGGACCGACACCCCCTCCATACGGGCGTACAGCGCCGAGAAGGAGTCGAGGTAGTCGATCACGGCGTCGGGGTCGTCGGCTCGAGCGGCGAAGACGTCGACGTCGGCCCCCGCCGAGAACGTCCCGGCCGCGCCGGTGACGACGATCGACCGGACGGCGTCGTCCGCCGCGGTCGCCTCGATGAGATCGCCGAGGTCGGCGATGACGGCCGGCGACATCGCGTTGCCCGCGTCGGGCCGGTCGATCGTCACGGTGGCGTACCGATCCGCATCGTCGTGAGAAACGGTAACGTCGGTCATCCGTACGGGCCCCACCGCGGCCAGCGACAAAAGCGAACCGTCCGAGCGGCCGCGGTCGGCGACGGACGGGGGCCGGCGGCCCCGGAGCTACTCGAGGATCGAGTCGACGTCGGCGTGGTCCGACAGCAGCCGCTGCATTCGGTCGACGGTGTCGGCGGTATGGGTCCGGCCGCTGCGGACGACATCCTCCGCGCGCTCGACGGTGGTCAGCGTGTCCGTCCGGACCGACAGGATCGGGACGCCCTTCTCCCGGGCCTGTCCCACGATCGCGCCCGAGGGCCGGTGGCCGCCGGTGAGAATGAGACAGCGGACGCCGGGGGCCTCAAGCGCCGCGGTGTGGATCTCGGCCCGGTCGCCGCCGGTGATGACGGCGGCGTCTTTCGTCCGGCGGAAGTGTCGCAGGGCGCTGTCGGCCCCCATCGCGCCGACGGTGAAGCGTTCGACGTACCCTTCGCCGCCGGTTTCGACGAGCGTCTCGGCCCCGAGTTCGTCGGCCAGCTCCGCGACGGTCACGCCCGACAGCTCCCGTTCGCTCGGGAGGACGCCGTGAACCGGAATCCCTCGTCCCTCGAGGAACGGGACGACGTCGGTCTCGAGCCCGTCGTAGGCCGCGTCGGAGACGTCGTTGAAGACGACGCCGGCGAGACGGTCGCCGAACCGGTCGGCGGCGGCGACGACGTCGTCGACGTCCGCCGGGATCTCGTAGGGGGCGACCAGCAGGACGCGAGCATCGAGCAGGGCGGCGACGTCGGGGTCCGCGAGGTCGACGATGCCGCCGACGTCGTAGCGGCCGCCGCCCTCGACGAACATCCGGTCGCGGTCGGCCGCCAGCGTCTCGAACGCCTCCCGGACCCGCTCGCGGAGTTCGACGCGGTCCTCGCGGCCGCGGATCGCCTGCTCGACGAACGTCGGCGAGTAGACGACCGGCTCGAGGTCGTGCATCTCGGCCTCCAACTCGAGCAGTTCACGGGCGAGCAGCGGGTCCTCGTCTAAGGTCTTCCCGACGTTGCTCTGGAGCCGGGTTCCCTTGGGTTTCATGTAGCCGACGGAATCGCCCTCGTCGGCCGCGAGTCGGGCCAGCGCCAGCGCGATCGCCGTCTTGCCGGTGCTCTCCTCGAGCGAACTGACGAGCAGCGTCTCGGAATCGCCGCGAACGGCGGCGGTCGCGTCGTCGGCTTCGGTGGTCGTCTCGCTGTCGGCGGTCGTGGGGTCGGGGTCTGAATCGGTCATGGATCTGTCGTGTCGAGTTCGTCCGGATCGACGGTGAGCCGCAGGTCGATCGCCTGTACGCCCTCCGGTCCCGCCACGAGCGGGTTGATGTCGAGTTCGAGGATCGCCGGGAAGTCGGTCACAAGTTGCGAGAGCCGCTGGATCGTCTCGACGACGCCGTCGACGTCGGCCGGCTCGCGACCGCGGGCGCCGCGAAGCAGTGGCGCGGCCTGAATCTCGTCGACCATCTCGCGGGCCTCGCCCTCGCCGATCGGCGCGACCCGAACCGACGTGTCCTCGAGAATCTCGACGAAGATGCCGCCGAGCCCGAACAGCAGTAGCGGGCCGAACTGCGGGTCGCGGTTCATCCCGACGATGGTCTCGGTGGCGGTCTCGAGGTCCACCTGCTCCTGGACCTGGACGCCGGCGATCGTCGCGTCGGGCTGGTAGTTTCGCGCCCGGGCGACGAGGTCTTCGTAGGCGTCGGAGACCTCGTCGTCGGGGACGCCGACCTTGACGCCGCCGATGTCGGACTTGTGAGAGATGTCGGGGCTGACGATCTTCATGACGACGTCGCCCGCGATCGACGCGGCGACCTCGCGGGCGCGGTCGGGATCGTCGACGATCTCGCCGGCCGGCGTCGGAATTCCGTAGGCCTCGAGTAGCTCCATCGACTCGACACCCAATCGGTTGTCGTCGCGGCGTTTCGCCCGGGCGAGGATCTTGCGGGCGCGCTCGCGGTCGACGTCGAACGTCGTCGGCTCGTCGATCGTCCGCTCGCGGATATCCCGGAAGCGGGCCAGCGCATCGAGCCCCGAGACCGCCCGCGAGGGATCGAAGTAGTTCGGAACCCCCGACTCGCGCAGTCGCTCCTCGGCGTCGCGGGCCCGCTTGCCGCCCATCAGGCACGTGACGACCGGCGTATCGTGGGCCTCGAGCTTCTCGATGACCGTCTCGGCCAGCTCGTCGTAGGAGAGGACGGCGGTCGGCGCGGCGACGACGACCGCGCTGCCGACGTTAGGGTCTTCGAGGGCGATCTCTAAGGCCTCGCCGAACCGTTCGACGTCGGCGTCGCCGATCGCGTCGATCGGGTTGTAGACGTTGGCTTCGTCGGGCATCGCCTCGGTCAGCCGGTCGATCGTCCCGTCCGCGAAGCTCGCCATCTCGAGCGTCGAGTCGCCGACGGCGTCGGTGGTGAGGACGCCCGGACCGCCGGCGTTGGTGACGACGGCGACGCCGTCGGACTCGGGTTCGGGCAGCCCCGCGAGGGCCCGCGCGTAGTCGAACAGTTCCTGCACCGAGCGGGCCCGGAGGACGCCCGCCTGCTCGAGTCCGGCCTCGTAGGCGCGTTCGCTGCCGGCGATCGCCCCCGTATGCGAGGAGGCCGCCTGCGCGCCGGCGTCGGTGCGGCCGGACTTGACGAGTACGATCGGGGTGTCGGCGGTCACCTCGCGGGCGGCGTCGACGAACCCGCGGCCGTCGTCGACGTCCTCCAGATAGCCGATGACAACGTCGGTCTCGGAATCGTCGCCCCACTCGCGGACGAAGTCCGTCTCGTCGAGGACGGTCTTGTTGCCCAGCGAGACGACGTCCCGAAAGCCGATCCCCTGTTCGTTGGCCCAGTCCAGCACGGCGGTGATGAACGCCCCGGACTGGCTCATGAAGGAGATCGAACCTTCGCGGGCGTCCTCGGGACCGAAGGTGGCGTTCAGCCCGGACGCGGTGGCCATGATCCCGAGGCTGTTCGGCCCGACGACGTTGAGATCGCGCTCGGCGGCGAGTTCGCGCAGTCGCTGCTCGCGTTCGGCGCCCTCGCCGCCCGTCTCCGAGAAGCCGGCCGTGATGACGACGACGTTCTCGGTGCCGGCGTCAGCGAGTTCGCGGACCGACTCGACGACGATATCGGGCGGGACGACGACTACCGCCAGATCGATCGGCGGCGCGCTCGTCGCGTCCTCGTAACACTCGAGCCCGAGCACCGTCTCGCGCGAGGGGTTGATCGGTACGACCTCGCCGTCGAACCCCCGCAGGTTCTCGAGGATCGCCCGGCCGACCGCGCCCTCGCGGTCGGTCGCGCCGACCACGGCGACGGTCTCGGGATCGAAGAGTGCGGATAACCGTCCCATCGCTCGATGGTTGGCCGGGTAGCGTGTTAAGGATACGGCGTGTTCCCGCCGCGGGGGACTGTGATGCGACGCGGGTTCGTGACCCGACCTCAGTGCGTCGAGATGGCGGCCGTCGAGCGACTCGAGGCGAGGATCGCGAGCAGGTAGCAGGCGATGGCGACGACGACGATCGAGCCGCCGGTGGGGAGCCCCTGCGAGATCGAGAGGGCGAAGCCGCCGACGACCGCCACCTGTCCGGCGAGGATCGACAGCGACAGCGTCTCGCGGAAGCTCTGAGCGACCTGCGTCGCGGTCGCGACGGGGACGACCAGCATCGCGGCGACGAGGATCACGCCGAGGATCTGCATGGCGCCGACGACGACGACGGCCGTCATCACGATCAGGAGGGTGTTGTACCAGGTGACGTTGAGCCGCGCGACGCGGGCGGCCTGTTCGTCGAAAGTGATGAACAGGAGCTGTTTGTAGGTCGCGACGGTGACGAGGACGACGACGACGCTGATGACGGCCATCAGCCGCGCTCCCGAGGGGGTGACGACCGAGATGTTCCCGAAGAGGTAGCCCTCGACGTTGAACCCGGACGTTCCGCGGCCGTAGCTGATGATCAGCGTCCCGACGGCGAAGCTCCCGGTCAGCATGATCGCGATCGGCACGTCGCCGTAGGTGTCGGTCCGCTCGGCCAGCCACTGGACGCCGAGCGCGCCGAGGATGCCGACGACCAGCGCGACGAGCATCAGCGAGCCGCTCCAGCCGGTCGCCGCGCTCACGACGAGTCCGACCGCGACCCCCGCAAAGGCCGTGTGCGCCAGCGTCTCGCCGATCAGAGCCATCTCGCGGTGGACGAGGTAGGTCCCGACCAGCGGCGCGACGACGCCGATCAGGACCCCCGTCGCGATCGAACGCCACATGAACGGATGGTAGAAGACGTTCGTCCCCAGATACTGGTCGAGCCACCAGCCAGCGATCCGGGCCTGGTCGTAGATCTCGCCCGCGATCGGATACGAGCGGAGCGCGTCGATCGCCAGGAGGCCGACCATCGCGACCGCGAGGACGGCAGTCAGGCCGATCCCGACGCGCTCGAGCCGTCGACGAAGCGGGTGAGCGTTCGGCATCGGTGATCAGTGGTGGTGGTGAACGACCTGGCCGCTCGCGCCGTAGGCCTCGGTCAGGGCGTCGCTTTCGACGAACGATTCGGTGTCGCCGTGGTGGTAGAGTTCGGTGTTGATACAGGCGATCCGGTCGGCGCGGTCCGTGACCACGCCGATGTCGTGTTCGATCAGGATGATCGTGATCCCATCCTCGTTGAGCGACTCGAGCAGTTGGTAGAAGGCGTCGCGGGACTCGGCGTCGACGCCGACGGTGGGCTCGTCCAGCGCCAGCAGGTCGGCCTCGGAGGCCAGCGCCCGCGCGATGTAGGCCCGCTGGCGCTGGCCGCCCGAGAGCGCGTTGATCTGGCGGTCCGCCAGATCGGCGATGCCGACCGTCTCGAGGGCGTCGTCGACGGCCGCGCGGTCCGTCTCGGTCAGTCGGCCGTGGCCCGCGTGGGCGAACCGGCCCATGGTGACGACCTCGCGGACGGTGACCGGCATCGAGCCGCCGCCGCTGGTCGCCTGCTGGGAGACGTAGCCGATCCGCTCGCCGTCCTCGAACCGCGACACCGGCTCGCCGAACAGTTCGATCGAGCCGCTGTCGGGGCTGCGCAGCCCGAGCATGAGATGCAGCAGGGTCGTCTTGCCCGAGCCGTTCGGGCCGATCAGTCCGAGGAAATCGCCGTCCGCGACCGTCAGCGAGACGTCGCGGACGGCCGGCTGCTCGCCGTAGGCGAAGGTCACGTTCTCGAGGTCGACGACGGTCACTGTGCGTCTAGTGCCTCTCTGAGCGCGGGGAGGTTTATTTCTTCCATTTGCTCGCGGTACCCCCAGCCCTCCTCGGCCCACCGCGAGAGGGTTCCCGAGAGGTGGGTCAGCGGCATCGCGTCGGTCGCGTTACTGTCCCGCAGGAGCGTCTCGACGAGTTGGGGGTACTCGTCGGCGGGCGCTTCGAAGGGATCGTAGAGGACCGTCTCGATCCCCTCGTCGTCGATGAGATCGATCGTCTCGGAAATCTCCCCCGTGGACGGGGTCTCCTGGGGCGAGATCCCGACGGGCGTGTGCAGCTCGAAGCCGTATCGCTCCTGGAGATAGGTGAACGAGTCGTGGCCGGCGAAGACGGCGGTCCGTCGGTCGGCCGACTCGACGAGCTCTCGAAATCGTTCGTCGAGGGACTCGAGGTCGTCGGCGTACGCCGCGGCGTTTTCCTCGTAGGTCTCGGCGTTGTCCGGATCGGCGTCGGCCAGGCCGGTCGCGATCGTGTCGACGACCGCCCTCGCGAGGACGGGGTCGAGCCAGACGTGCGGGTCGTGGTCGGTGTCGCCGTGATCGTGGCCTTCGTGGTCGTGGCTTTCGTTCTCGTCGTGGTCGTGGCCCTCGTGACCACCGGTCTCGACCTCGTGGTTCCACCCGAGTAACCGGTCTTCGAGCCCCTCGAGGCCGTCGATTACCGCGACCGCGTCGTAGTCGGACTCGAGCGTCGCCGCGAGGTCCTGCGCCCACGAGAACTCGGGCGTATCGAGGTAGACGAAGACCCCGGCGTCGGCGACGTCTCGGGTGAGATCGCCGCTCGGTTGCCAGCCGTGGCCGGCCTCGCCCGTGCCGATCGGGTTCTCGAACCTGATCGCGTCGCCGCTGATCCGGTCGGCCCAGTCCCAGAGGGTGAAGAAGGCGGCGTAGCCCTCGTCGATCTCGGCGCTCGCCGGGTCGATATCGTCGAGGCAGCCCGCGATCGTCCCCGTTGCGACCGCGCCGGTGCCCGCTTTCACCAGCGCGCGTCGTGTCAGCTTCATACCCGTACGTCGACCCGTTGGGGTATAAGAGTTATTATTCTGCCCCCCATTATTATTAACATGGGGCGTTCGGAGTACGGTCTGTTAACAAAACGTGGTTGTATATCGAACTGAGTTACTAGCGGCGAGTCGCGGCCG
>SDGW01000037.1_pt1 | contig 46909 bp, 35 predicted proteins | sample 2873831 | NCBI WGS metagenome assembly SDGW01 (sample SAMN08132700, study PRJNA421101) | hypersaline lake metagenome | isolation source: celular fraction 0.22 microns magnesium sulfate-rich crust from ephemeral... | place: Spain: Penahueca Lagoon, Toledo | collected 2011-07 | reverse complement strand
CAAATCTTCCTCCTTCTTCTTGTATGAAGTTGTATATCCCGTGTTGTGAAGGATCGGTGCCGGTAGAGTAAGAGGTCCAAGCAACTGGGCTCAAAACGGGATAGACACTTGAAAGATTGCTTCTTCCACCTTCGTTGATCAGTTTCTGAAGGTTTTCCATTTTACCTTCTTCCATGAGAGGTTGGATGTGCTGCCAGTCGGCACCGTCCCATCCTACGACAACTACTTTTTCTGCTGAGGACATACTCGTACCTGCAAGTAATATTCCTATTAATATAGCTAGCTTGTAAATTCTTCTATTCATGGTTTACTAGCTTTATTCTTTCCAGTATTTTTTTATCCGCCATAGGGGTCAATTCTCTCGTAAGTATTATTGAGATCTCTCTCAAGTCTCTGGTACATTCTCTTTTGGAGGTACTGTACTATCTCAGGTTTTTGTTCAGCTAGATTCTTTCTTTCTAGACGATCTTTGTCTAGGTTAAATAATTTCTTTTCGGATTTGTTTAGTAAGACATGTTCTCCTTTAGAGTTTAAAGTGAGGTCTTTTTCTTGATCAATTAGCTTCCATTTGGAAGTTACGAAAGCATTTTTTCCAACCATTTGGGTGATTATTCCTTTTCTGCTGGATTTACCTTCTATAATTTCATAAAGACTTGTTCCTCTGTAGAAAGTACTGCTTTCGATATCGACACGATCTTTTATTGTAGGAAGAATATCTACGAGAGAAACCGGTTTTTGGACTTTTGTATTGGCGTAGCGGTTTTCAGGAAACTTCACTATGAAGGGCACATGTGTGTATACGTCTCGGAGAGAGAAACCGTGACCAATATGTCCGTGTTCCATTAAGTCTTCTCCGTGATCGCCTACAATTATTATGAGAGAGTCTTGATATTCTTCCTTATCTTTCAACCATTTAATGAATTTGCCGAAAGCATAGTCTGCGTATAACAGCTCTTCATCGTATCTATCTCTAATATACTGTATTTCTTCCTCGGAAAGATTTTCTCTAGTGAACTCCTTCGCAGTTTGATCTGCTGATACTGTAGAATTTTGGTGTGCAAAAGTTCCAGAGAAGTTTTCAGGAGCGCTGTATCCTTGGTGAGGGTCAACAAGATGTATCCAAGCAAAGAACTCAGAGCTAGTATTTATCGTGTTTGTTGCTTTCCTGACGGTTTGAACACTATCGATGCTGTTATTATCTTCGTAGTAATCAAATCCCTTTGAGAAACCAATTTTTTCCGTGGGGTGGTAGGTGTGGACAACTCCGTAAGTGTTGTAACCCTCTTTTTTGAGAGACTCAGCCAAGAGAGATACGTTTTTAGGTAGAGTATCGCCGGGGCTAAGAGTTCCTAGTTCTTTAGGGTACTTCGAAGTATGCATGGAAGAAATGCTTGGAAGAGTAAATGCTCCTGAAGAGTATCCGTTTTCGAAAGTTACTCCGTCTTGAGCTACTCTACAAACATTAGGCATAGTGTCTCTATGGTATCCATAGCATGGCAAATGATCTGCTCTAGTGGACTCGAGTGTGATGATGGCTATATTGGGTCTATCTACAGAATAGCTTCCTAGATGAATTACTCCAGTTAAGAGAAGTAAAGCCGCTATAATTAAGGATTTTCTGATCTCCATGTATTGGTCTACTTTCAAGGCGTTAAACGTTTTACGTATAACTAGTGGAGACGGAGGAAAAAGTTACATTTCCGCTACTTATTTAACAACAGATATTTTTACTTCGAAAATATGTCCAGTGAGGGATCTAGTCCGGTTTCGATAGGAATATGTGCGCATAATGAGGAAGATACTATAGGTAAGCTTGTTGAGCAGGTTGTAAAAGAGGATATTGAAGAATTGGAGAAGATCGTGATTGTTACAGCAGGCGAAGATGACACATGTAAAATTGTAGCTGAAAAGGCTGAAGATAACTCCGAAATAGTCCATATCCATAACGAGGAGAGGCGAGGTCAGGTAAGAGCTCAGAATCAAATACTGGAGGAGATAGACTCAGATTACTTAGTGTTTCTAGACGGAGACGGTCTTATAGAGGAAGGAAGCATCAGGAAGATAATCGATAGTACAGATCAAGAAACAATAAGTTATGGACGTGAAGTGCCTGCCAAACAGGAAGGATGGCTAGGTGAAATAAATGGACTGCTCTGGGATATGCATCACAAAATAAACCAGCAGTTCCCTAAGTTCTCTACACAAATAGGTTGCATTCCTTTGAAGATTATAGATAAGTTCCCTGAGGACATAGTTCTAGATGATGTTTACATCGAAGGAAAGGCCTTGGAAAAGGGATATGAACTGAAGTATGTACCTGAAGCCATAAAGTATCATCATACTGCAGACTCACTACGATTCTATTTCCATCAAAGGGAGAAAAACTGGTCGGGAAGACTACAAGTTTACAAGAGAGGGATGTCTACCCTTCAAACTACAGGTATGAGACTAAGGTTTTTCTTCCGTAGCTTAATGGATAGCGATAAGATGAGGGAGAAATTTCTGATCATGATAATGGGGCTCATAGAGCTCACAGCCTACAGTTCAGCGTACTATAAGGCTGTCCGCAATAAATGGCCGGTCATATGGTATCGTTAAACCTTTTTTTATACCATTCAAATGTCTCAATTAGTCCTTCTTCTAGATCTACGGTAGGAGAGTAGTTTAGATCCTCTTTTATTCGACTTATATCAGGGCATCTGCGGGAAGTACTTCCTTCTGGAGCATTGTGTACTTCTAGTTCGGGTTGGTGGTCGAAAAGATCAAACATTAATCGGGCTAATTCCTCCATAGTTATCTCATCTTCACGCCCTATGTTATAAGTGATTCCAGGATCGGCGTTCTCGGCTACAGAGATTATTCCTTCTATAAAGTCCGTGATATAACAGAAAGATCTTGTGTTATCTTTCCCATAAATAGGGAAAGGATCTTTTTCATTAACTATCCGCTTCATAAAGTCTGGTATGACGTGCTTTGTACCCATTCTTGGACCATAGATATTATGAGGTCGTACAATGTTCACATCGCATCCATGAACTTCATGGTAGGAATTACAGAGTACTTCGCCAAGTATTTTACTTGCGCCGTATGAGAATCTTGGATTATGAAGATCTTTTACACCGGTCATTACGTCCTCAGACGTAGGTATATCAACACTTGGAACGTTTGAATAGACTTCTGAGGATGAGGTGAATACCATTTTCCCTGAGTTGGTTTCTTTAAACCAATCTAGAACGTTCATCAAAGGAAGTATGTTTGAACGAGCTACTTCTCCTGGTTGATTATAGAAGTGTTCTGTGCCGTTCAGTGCTGCTAAGTGATACACAAAATCAACTCTTTCTATATCGCTGAGACTGCTTTTTTCAGACAAGTCTCGCTCCATGAAGCGAATGTTGTCGTGCGAGAGAATTTTTGAGATATCGTCTCCGATGTCTTCACGCTTCATGTTATCAATAATCAAAACTTCGTCTCCACGATCGGCGAGATATGTAGAAAGGTGATAACCAATAAAGCCTGCTCCGCCGGTAATAAGATATTTCATATCTGGAAACCACCTAGAAGAAGGTTTTCTTCATCCAGAACGACGGAAAATCTCTCATTGGCGTCTCTAAGTTCGTAAATAGAACTAAAAGATTTTGAGGGCATAACTAATGTTTAATTCAAAATCTAATAAAAGCAGTTTTCTCGAATAAGTTCTTCTATCGGCGATCATCTTCTGTTTCGAGCTCCCAATGTTCAGATGTGATTAAGTATATATACTTAGGTTAATCCATTTCTCAACATGGAACTTAATCAAATTGACTTCCGACTTGTGATCGCGGCCCTATTGATTCTAACAGGCATTGGAGCAGTATATACGATCGCTTCTGGAGGCGCCGATACGGCGAATACGAATACAACAAGCAACGATACTATTCAATACGTAGTACGTGAAGATATTGACAGTCACGTAATAACATGGCCGAGAGAAAACGGATTCATTGGGAAAACGGATAACGTGGAAATTAAGGAAGCAAGTCCTCTGCAGACCCGTACCATGCTAGAAGACGATACTGCAGACATAGGACGTGTAGCATATCCTCTCGTAGGTCAAGTAGTAGAGAAGAATGAAGACCTGAAGATCGTAGGTGCTTCTTACTGGCCTAAAGACAAGGAACTAGCAGGAATCTATGTACGTGAAGACTCGGGAATCGACTCAGTAAAGGATCTAGAAGGAGGAAAGATAGCTACTATCAGATCATCGGTTATAGGAGCTCCTATGCTGCTAGCAATGGAGGATAAAGGAGTTAACACAAGCAACATCCAGATGATCAACAAACCGTTCCCGATAGCTGCAAATCTATTACAAGGAGGAGATGTTCGAGCTGCTGGGCTTACAAACACGGAAGCAGAAGGAAAGAACTTCACAAAGATTCTGGATCCGCGCAAACACTTTAGAGAGAAATATGGGCAGAGAATAGGTCTAATTTTCTATGTAGCGAACGGACAAGAAAACGTTCCGGTAGCACGAAAAGTCTTTGAAAAAGATAACCGGTCCTACAAAGTGTCTAACGAACGATTTGAGGAAATGAGAGAAAGCTACAGTCAGAAGACGGGGGAATCTGTCCCAGATGTTTACAAGGAATGGACTACTCGTACCATCTACAATGTGGATGAGAACGACGTAAGACCTATGCAGAACATCCTTGATAGGATGGCGGAAAGAGGACTGGTTCCTTCCACAACCAACATCTCTGCGATGCTGGCAGATGGTAGAGAATGACTTTTGGAGGGTATAAATTTCCTGAAAGAAAGACCTCTATCATCTCTGCATTTACATTTACTCTTTTCCTTTTACTCTCAATATCCTATTTTACAGAGGTATTTCTTCCAAGTTATATTTTTGAGGCGTTAATATCTGTTTTAAAGGCGGAAAACTTTGTAGAATCTTTCTTGATAACGGCACAGAGAGTCTTAATATCAGTAGGTATTGTATTTGTAGTTGGTACTCTACTTCTTCTTGCAGAACAGAAGAACCAGTATCTTGCGGACATAATACAGCTAACTGTAGTTTTCCCTGTCTATGCAGTTCCTAGTCTTTTGTGGGCATTAGTTGTTGTAATGCTTCTTGGTTTATCCCCTGTCTCAACTATAGTTATACTTTCCGTAATTTCTAGCCCTTACTTTTTCATAAACATGAGAGAGGCAATAAAGGAAATAGATCATGACTTGTTGGAGGTAGGCCAGGTCTTTGGTGTACAAAGATTTAAGCAGTGGAGATATGTTCTGATTCCTGTCCTTCTCCCGCGTATTCTTTCCGCTCTACGTATACTGTCTGTCTTCTGCTGGAAGGCAGTTGTACTTGCCGAGTTTCTTTCTGCATCAAGCGGAGTAGGTTACAATGTTCAGCTTGCATTTAGCATGGGTAACCTAAAAGCTGTAGTAGGGTGGGGCAGTACACTAATGATTGCAATAATTGTATTTGAGCTAGGGATCCGGCTAGCTGATCGTCAACTAAGAAAGCATCTATATCATCCAAGCTAAATCATCAGTCTAGATCATCATATATACTGTCCAAACGCCTTTTTAGATGTTCGACACCGTCCAGCTGACTTACATCCGCAACTTCTGCTATTGTAGTAGGGCTGTTAGTTAACACTGCGATCGAATCAGCTAGTTCAAGTGCATCTTCAAGGTTGTGTGTTACATACAGAGATGTGATATCTCGAGAATCCAATAGTTTTCGGATGTCCTCGCGGATGCTTTTACGCACACGGTAGTCTAGAGAAGAAAGAGGCTCATCGAACAAAATTACGTCCGGATCTAAACTTAGAGCTCTCACTAATGCTACGCGTTGCTTCATACCTCCGGAAAGCTGATGGGGATAAGATTCTTTATATGACTCTAGATTAACGGCCTCAATTAGAGATTGTATTCTATCCTCAGAAATCTGTTCTCTTCCCAGATCTTCAGGGAGCTTGATATTCTCCCAAACTGTTCTCCAAGGCATCAGCCTTGGCTCTTGAAACACCATACTAAAGCTACCTCCTAGTTGGAAATCTCCTCTGTCTGCATCCGTTATCCCTGCAAGTATTCGCACTAAGGTGGTTTTACCGCATCCAGAAGGACCAACACATACAACCGTGTCCTTTTCAGACACCTGAAGACTTATCCCATCAAGTACGCATTCGCCTCTAAACGACTTCCTTAAATTTTCTATCTCTATCATCGCTGGATCAGACATGTCTTAATTATATTAATATTCTTTTTATAGACTATTTTCATGTATTCGTCAACCGACATATTGGATCAAGCAAGGGAAGAAGACTTTCTAGGAGGGCTGTATAAATTTGATGAGGAACGTGAAGAGCATTTTATTTCCCAGTTTTCGGAGAGGTTCAACAGGGAACCAGAAATACATAGATCAGATGACATTACGCTGATATCTTCTGATAGCATAAAGCAAGTAGAAGACATGTTAGTGGTGTTCCAAGGTTATCTTCTTCAGAATGAGAAACCTTACGAGACCGTAGCAGAACTCTACAGAGAAAAAGGAGAAGATTTCCCTGAAGATCTTGAGGGCAGTTTTAGGGCAGCAATCTACGATCCTCACAAGGAAAGAGTTGTCTTGGCAACTGACAAACAAGGTACTCAGTATATATATTACAGAAAGGAAGATGACAAACTAGAATTTTCAAGTCACGTAGTACCGCTTCTTGGACCAGAAAGATCACAATTTAATGAAGAATATATAGAAAGATTTCTTGTTCACCCTGTTTGGAGTTCAAGGGTAGATATAACTCCTTTTGAAGGAGTAGAATGGATAGAGCCTTCCAGAGTCGTTTCCTTTTCTAATGGACAGATCAAAGAAAATACTTACTGGGCGCCTTATTTCGCCGAGAGTAGAGACGTTTCTATGGAGGAAGCAGCAGAAGAGCTTTACAAACGTCTAAAGAAGTCTGCCAAGCTTCACGTAGATGCGAGCGAAGAAGTTCCGCCAGTATTGATTTCTGGAGGTACGGACGCAAATCTAATTGCTGCCATACTTGATGAGGTAATGGAAGAAGATGTCAAAACGATGACTTATGGATGGGAAGAGAAACACTTCCGAGCAGGACGGAAGAGTGCGGAAATCTTCGGATCTGAACATAGGGAGATCGAGTTAGAATATGAACTCCCAGGCAAAAAATGGATTTGGGCAGGTGAAATGACTCACCATGCAGGTTTCAACTTTCCCTCATTTAAGATAGCATCAAAAACAGATGCTGAAACAATAACAAGCGGGTCGGCGGCACAGTCGCTCTTTATACATCATACAAGCAATATTAGGAAACTAGATACTTACCAGAAATTAAGTCCGATCTTCCGAGCGATGGAAAAATCCGGTATCAACAAATTTATGCGAAAACACCTTGAAGGTGATCTATACGAAGGGCTAGACGCCTTATCAAGTCCTTATGCTTCGTCATTCTCCCTCAATCATCTTACAAGAGAAAGAGAACTGGTTTCTCAGTTCACAGACTTCGATACGCATTCTGTAGGAAGAAAAATGGAAAAGGAGCTCGACAAGCGTTATAACCTCAGTAACTCGAAGGATATGTCAGAAAACTATCAATATCTATTCCTTTTCAGAAGAGCGACTACATTCATTCTAGAAAGGTTCAGTAGAAACTTTTCTGTACATTCAATATACGGATATAGTCCTGTCGTTGAATATATGTACAGTCTACCATCAGGAATTAAGTTCAATAAGGAACTCGCCCGCACCATATTCAGAGAAAAGTACCCTGAATATTACGAAGAGCTTTCCAAAATTGATGAAAGTTATACTCCGGGAGGGGTTGTAAAAACCAATATAGAGAAAAACTCAGAGGAGTACTACGAACGAATTGAAAGGTTGAAGAACAGACCTTTCGTAAAGGATGAGGAAATGCTAGATAAATTGATAGAAGATGAACTAGAAGATATACCGGCTATACAGCCATATGTAATGAACCTATATATCTTGGAACTTTTCCTTGAAACATTTGCAGACAGAGAAAATCCTTGGGAGCCACCTCAGTGATGTATTTACAAACTAATCCAGCTAAAGCTAAAAGGCTAGTGCTCTAACGATGGAACTATCTAAAATCCTGCCTAAGAAGAAAGATATTACGCAAGAAACCCTTGCTCTTGTGAAGTCTAGAGAGTTTAAGATCTTCTTGGCATTTCTTCTCATATTCACAGTGTTTATTCATTGGGGAGCGGACAATGCATGGTCCAGATACGATCTTACTAAGGCCATGGTTGAGGATCAATCTGTCGAAATTACCGAATATGCTTACAACACACAGGATAAGTCCACTCCTATAAAGAACCTAGAGCGTTACATGGCGGAAAACCGATCGCAACACCCTTCAAACCATACGGGAGAGCTGCCACTTTCTTCACTTCTTATCGTTGAGAAGAAGAAAAATTTGGCTAAAGTCAACAAAAAAATGTTCCAAGAAGTTTTTGAGAGACCTTATGCGACAATTTACAGCGACAAAGCACCTATGTCCTCAATCCTTGCTATACCCCCATATGTTATAGGGGATGCTATAGGAGGCTATTTGTCGGAAGGAAAAGACACATGGGTTGATGAAGGAATTAGGAAAGAACCTGTGAATCTCTCCATGGAAACTGCGTTAAAACAGTTTTTGATAGTTCTAACGGTTTCCGCGGCCTTTGGGTCAGCGCTTCTAGTGCTCATCTATAGGGGACTTCAAAACTACGTTGAGGAAAAAATAGCTCTTTACACCCTAACTATAGCCGGTACTGCAACACCTATAATAACATACTCTACAAGCTTCTTTGGCGTCATAAATGCGGCTTTCTTCGGTTTTGCATCTTACGTCGCTCTACATAAGTCACGTGAAAAAAGAAGTACAAAACTAATGTGTGCGGCAGGGATTTTTTCGGCTCTAGCAATATCAACAGAACTCTACGCAGGGATTATACCAGCTACTCTAGTTCTCTACTTAGTGCTGCATAGAGAAAAAGAAAACATACTTAGGTTTGCACTAGGAGGATTTATCGGTATAGTACCTCTTCTAATCTATAATTGGTTAGTAACAGGCAATCCATTAGCACCATCAGTTTTTGCACCAAGTTTGATTACTCCTAGCCCGATAGAAGCATCTGCCTGTTCCATATATCCTAGCTGTAGTACATCCAACCAGTTCTTCGTAGGTTTTTCATGGAATCCTATACGAGTATTGAACGCTGCATTCAGACTGCTTTTCTTCGAAACACGGGGGCTATTCTTTTTCTCGCCAATACTACTACTCTCTATACCAGGGGTATATGAAATCTACAAAAAGGATAAGAAACTTCTCGTACTGTTTCCAGGAACATTTCTGCTTTTCTTGGTTTTCCAAGCATCATATATCAACTGGCTTTCCGGTCTTTGGTTTGGTCCACGATATATGGTAGTAGGACTCCCGTTTTTACTGTTGCCAACAGCTCTAGGACTCAAGAGAATGATGAGTAAAGGCAAAGCTTTCAAAGTCTTTATTCTTCTAGTTTTCTTGTTTTCTTCTTTTAACATGTTCCTAGGAATGAACAATATAGCAGAAACTGACGTAAACAGAGATACATACAATGAAAGATTCCACAGTCTCTCTGCAATTCAACCTAACCTATATGAGCACTTATTAGAGCAATTCGAGAAATACGGTTCGCGCTCAGAGTTGATGATGAGTCTAACAGACAGATATAGAGGATTCGACATCACTCGTCGATCACCATATGGCCCAGAATCTTTGGAAGTCGGATCTATAGGAAATACAGGAATATTTTTCTCAACTAAATATATTCCTTTGATGCTAGTCTCTGCTACGTTACTGGGACTTGTTTGGAAAAGATCCATAGTTCTCACAAGTGTGGGAGCCATCAGTGTAGTTCTACTGTTGCTTCTTTCTTTCAGTTTATCGAGTACTCATGTCCTCGGCGAGACCTATAGGGGCACAGACTACATAAGAGGGTCAAATGGAAGTACCAACACAGTATTCCATAGTGAAAAAGGAGAAATGCCATATCTTGAAGCCAGAGCCATCACATCACAAGGCCAGACTACGGAGGTAAACGTTTCTGTGAGCGGAAAACATTGGAGGACTTATAACATGAGCGGAAAGGAGAAACTTTACTTCCCTTCAAAGATAGATAGAGGTAGGAAAGAGATCTATTTGGAGAGTCCGAACTGCTTGGAACCTGTACTATATGAAAACTCTTCGGAAAAAAGATGTCTCACAGTATCCGTAAGAAATCTTTCACACATTAATTCTGAGGAAATAGAAAAGCCTTTGCTGGTCTCGGGGTGGCATGAACTAGGCAAGTTCTCGGAAGAAAACGAAAGTGCTTGGATGCGTGAAGAAGCAGCCCTAGCAGTAAAATCCGAAGGAGGTCCTAGAATGTTGGAGCTTGATCTCGAATCTACTAGTCATTTGAAAGATACTAAGTTAGAAGTCGCTGTGAATGGCCGTAAGAAAAACGTGGTATCTCCTTCTAGAGGAAGATCAGTTTATGTGCCTATTGAAGCGGAAGAAGGATGGAACCAGATAAAGTTAGAAACGGAAAGATGTGTAGTTCCTGCTCGGAATTCTGACTCCGAAGATGACCGTTGCTTAAGTTTCGAACTAAATAATGTAACTCTCCATACCGCGCAAGACTTTCCTGAGAAAGTTTTCGGCAATGGCTGGTACTCAGAGGAAGAAAATGAAGAGGGAGAAACGTGGAGATGGATGAAAAACGAATCGAATCTGTTCTTCTTCAGTAAAGGTTTAGAAACTCTCAATATATCAGCAGAGCCTTATCCGGAAATCTCCGATTCCAAGTTGAGAGTTTTCATCAATGGTAGAAGAATAACTAACTTCAGTTTCAATGATTTGACGTCTAAGTCAGCTTTATTGAAGCCTGAGGCAGGAGCGGCAAGAATCAGATTAGAGAGCTCTAAAGGCTGTAGGGTGCCTATGAAACATAATAGTGAATCTGAGGACAGTAGATGTTTAGGCTTCAGAGTTGACAATGTTTCTTTAAAACAAAGTAACCTTCCAGAAATAGAGTACAAAGAAGGGTGGTATAAGCAAGAAGAGGGGAGAAAAGGTACTTTTAGATGGATGGGGGAAAAAGGAAACATCAGCTTTCTTGCGAGAGAAGGAGAGGCTGAGATTGTACTCGAAGTGCAACGTTACGGCAATCTTATTGGCTCCAACTTAGAAATCTTCGTAAATGGCGAATCAGCTGGAGAAATTGAACCAGAGAGCTCTACTTCGGTTACAAGAAGATTTGAAGTAGAAACAGAAGAGGGGGTAAATTCTCTGAAACTTCTAAGCGAAACCGGTTGTGTAGTGCCTGCAGAAGTTGAAAAAGGTTCTCAAGATCAAAGATGCCTTAGTTTCCAAGTAGAAGACTTCCAGGTGAAGGGTCTAGAATGAAGAGAAAAGCAGATAATATAAAAAATCTTCAATCAAGGTTTGAGAGTTTTGGAAAAGAGGACTTAGTTACAAATATAGAACGGTTTTTACATCGTCGCCGGAATATTCTGACTTTAGCAGCTTTAACGCTTTTTCTCACCTGGCCGGCCTTAATATCTTCAGGTGTTTATCCTTCGGGAATAGATACTCCTGCCCATCTCTTTAAATTAGAAGTTCTCCAGGAAATGCTACAGAGTCATGGAGAGATATTTAGCTGGTCTGACGCATGGTATGCAGGATATCCATTTCTTACCCTTTATGCACCGATGACCTATTATATCTCCCTGGCTTTTGGTGCGGTATTTGGTGATACACAGGTTGCATTCAATGTTTTCAGAATTTTCCTCCTTTTCACTACCGGCTTGCTTGCATATCTAATACTTCAGAAAGAAGTTAGAGACAGCAGAGTAGCTCTTATGGGCGGAGTATTTGCGCTCACAGCTATACCGATCCATAATAACATCTTCGCAGTAGGAAGAATACCATACGCAATGGGTCTAATTGTTTACCTCAGCGCAGTATATTTGCTTTTACAGGATGAAATATACAAACCTGAGTTGAATAAACATCATCTGTATCTGGCGCTAACGCTTGCATTTCTAGTTGTGACCCATCCTATGGCTGCATATTTCCTCACCTTTTTAGGCATAGTATTACTATTTGTTTACTCGGACAAGATAAGCTCTTTAGGTTTTAGACCAGTTATATTCGTAGGTGTAATAGCGGCCTTATTCTCTCTTCCATATGTAGTAACGTTCATGAGACACTCATTTATCACAGATCCTTACTGGATAAGGGCCTCAGTACCTACGGACCTAATGCTCCACATCACGAGAAATTTCGATAACACAAGACCGCGCTATCTTGGCTTAGTACATGTCAGTTTCATTCTAGTGGGCTTAATGATGACACTGTTTGAGAGAAAGCGTTTCCAAAAGGTAGCGGCTCTTAACTTTGGGTTTTTCTATCTTCTATACTGGAGTCATGACTTAGGAATTCTCCACTATATTCCTTTCCACTCGCAATTTGATATACCTAGATTCGAAGTAATGTTCATACTTTGGGGTTGTTTCATAGCAGCTTACGGAGTAAGAGAGATCTTGTCTTTCAAGGAGCTGCAGGATCACCACAAGAAGTTACTGATTGTAGGTTTAATCGGACTTATTTTAGTGGACGTGGGACCTGTGACCCAATCAACACAGAACTGGTCTCCAGAATTTGACGTAGAGCAGGACTACGGTATAAATAACTCTCACCGTGCAGTAATGGTTGGTGCACGGCATTGGGGAAGCTATATTCTACCATCGGATTTTGAGGTATCCAATACCTTTGGATGGTTCCCGCAGGCAGATCCTTCATACAACTTTACTCAAGCACTACAAAATACAGGGGGTTTATGGTATCCCTCTGATCCAGCTTTCTCCCGAAAAATCAATTCAACACTTAGAAAAAATCTTATGCGTCTCTCCAATACGAAATACATCATGTTTGCAAAAAAGAACTGGGTTGATGAGAAACATAGATCATATACTATCGGAGGGTATCAACCAGGACATGAATTGAATGATGAGCTCTTTCAACATATTAGTACAGACCCTGATTTTAACCAAATCGAAAAGTCACAGTATCTTGAAATATTCGCTCTTGATCGGAACATGTCGTACTGTGAAACTGTAGAGCCTGCATGGATATCTAAGAACTATTTTTCAAGAGCTCGATCGATGTTAGCGACAGAAGAAGCATTCCCATCTATCCCGGTTAACCATAGAAAACCTGAAAACTACAGTAAGACAAGAGAGGGTTCTACAGTTTCATGCGATCGTCTCTCCCCTGAGAACATAAGAATTGAAACAAGCCGGCCTTCATGGGTTCTCGTAAAGAGTTCCTATTATCCTTTCTGGAGCCGTGAGGATGGAAGTCCAATATACAATTCATTTGGTTTTATGGCGACGTACGTAAATGGAACTGCAGAAGTGGTTTATGAGGACTTAAAATCTACAGAGGACAGCGTTACGCTTCGCTCCTAGAACTGAGAAGTAAAATAAAAAACTGGTTTTGAGCATAAGTCTTATGGTAGAGTTCATTGAAGATAAGGGAATTACCTATGGGATTGTTATCCAGAAAGGGAAAGGTGAAGGAGTAGAGTTCTTTACACCCGAGGATAGCGCACAGCAGCTTGGACATGCTCGATGGTCTGAAGGGCACACGGTGGATCCACATGAGCATATCCCTAGGGAGAGAGAAATTAGGAGGACTCAAGAAACATTTTTCATAAGATCTGGAAGGATGCGGGCAAAAGTATTTGACAAGGACAGAGAGGTTATCAAAGAACTAGTACTTACTGAGGGGGACGTTGTACTTTTTATGGATGGAGGTCATAGCCTAGAAATGCTAGAAGACACAGATGTGGTTATGGTTAAACAAGGTCCTTACCAAGGTGTCAAAGAAGACAAAACACGTTTTCACTCTTGAAGACTAATTCTCATAGAACTCTCTCACGCTATCTACAATATGATCAAGCTCGTTCTTGGATAGATCTGGATGGCTAGGAAGAGTCAAACCCTTCGATGCAACTTCCTCTGCTACAGGGTAAGAGCTGTCTGAGTAAGACGAGAATGCAGGCATTTCATGAAGAGGAGGGAAGAATTTTCTAGTACCAACATTCCTATCTTCTAGCCATGAGCGAAGCAAGTCTCTTTCTTCCACGTAGATTCCGAAGAGAGTGGGTACAGATCTAGAGTTATTTCTTTTCTCTATATCCAAAAACTCAATTTTGTCTAAATCTTCAAGCTCTGATCTATAGAAAGAAAATATTTCCTTCTTCTGTTCCAAAATATCTTCAAACCTGTTTAATTGAACTTTGCCTATCTTAGCACGAATGTTGTCCATAAGATAGTTGTATCCGATTTTTTCATCGAAGATGAATCTTTCTTCAGAAGCTCGTCCATAGTCTGCAAGCTTCTGAACTTTCTCAGCTAAATTTTGGTCATCCGTAACAACCATGCCGCCTTTACCTGTTGTGATATTCTTGCTCCATGCAAAGCTAAAGCAGCCAATGTCTCCTATGCTGCCGGCTTTCTCACCGTGCAGAGAAGCACCTATAGCTTGTGCGGCATCCTCGATAACGTAAAGTTCATGCTCTTCAGCAATTTCCATTATGCGTTCCATATCTGCAACTCTGCCAAACATGTGTGCAACTAATATGGCCTTAGTATTTGAACTAATTTGTTCTTCGACTGAGTCAGGGTCAAGTCCTAATGTAGAGCGCTCTACATCGGCAATTACTGGTTCAACCCGAGAAGAAGTGACTGCAAGTCCTGTTGCACCGTATGTAAAGTCAGGAATTATAATTTCATCTTCGGGAGAAAGATCTAAAGCTTCAATCGCAAGATGTAGTGCAGCCGTACCTGAATCGGTTGCAGTGCCATAGCTTGTCTGTGTAAGTTCACATATTCTTTCTTCTAGCTCATTTACTTCTGGGCCTAAAGGAGAGATCCAGCCGTCCTCTACGGCTGAAGCTGCAGCACTCGCTTCATCTTTTCCTACAGAAGGTATATACTCAGGTATTTTCTCTGGATATTTATCCTCCGACATTGGAATTTACCTACCGTAAACTTATCTTCCTACTGTGATTTAATACTATTTTTCATTGGCGGTTCGGTACCCACATTAGACATAGTGCTAGGTCCAGTAACCATATAATTGATCTGGAGCTGAAAAACTAATGTGGGTAAAGATCCTGAAAAATGTCGGATTCAAAACTTCTAGAGCAGAGAAGTTTTCGGAGTGAGAGCTAGTTATGATGGATGAAATGAAGGAACAAGCACTAGAGCATATCGATCAACTTTCTTCCAAGGATAAGTTATATATCATACTCTTGATGGGTCTGGTTCTCCGTGCGAGTTTTGTGTTCACTAACTTTGACGCGACAGTATATCAAATGTGGCTTCAGTACTTCCTGAAATTTGGAAGTCTCCCTTACTTTGACCATCCTCCAGTATTCTTTCACATAGCTGGAGGCCTAATACAGTTTTTCAAGCTTCTGCAGGAGGTAAGCCCTTACTTATACTGGTATTCATTAATTATACCTTTCATAGCTATATACCAATTAACAAGGGATAGATCACGGTATCTGTGTGTTTTACTCACATCCCTCTTACTTTATGTGGCTGTTGTAGGGTATCTTGGTAATGAATACGAAATAGGGATGATAGCATCCGTCTTGTCAGGCACTGTATTCATCTATATTTCATATCTAATCGGAAATATATTTGGTGAAAGAACTGGTTTATACGCTTCGCTCTTGACCGCATTCGCATGGTGGCCGGCCGTCTACTCAAGTACTTTACTTATTGACATGTTTGCTGCTACTGTAGTTGCAGCGGCTTACTATGCATACTATCAGTTACTGAATTCAGAAGAACCTGATCTTAAGCACTATTTGTGGGCTTTCATATTGCTTACTCTGGCATTCTATACTAAATACTACTCGCTTTTGATCGTGCCTGCTATAACTATCTATGCGGTCTACAAGATCAAAGATTTACAGAAGATGATTAAATTAAGCATTCCAGGTATATTTGCATCTCTAGTTTTCCTGATTTGGGCGTTCTATACTGATTTCTACTTCCTAAGCCATTACGCTTCCACACACTATCAATTTCTTACCTTGCCGTCTCCTCTATCTTTTGGTAATTTCTTATTTCAGTCTTTGACTCCATTGCTCTTCCTACTCATGCTTTTCGGGGCTTATAAGCTAAAGGATCGTACGCAGAAATTACTCTTTCTTTTCATACCGCTGATCGTAAGTCTTAGCTTCCACGCGGTTCAAGTTTTTCTCTTGCAGAGAAGTCACTCTCTCATAAATTTGACAAACTACATGTTATACTGTTTCCCATTCATAGCGGCTGCAGCTGCTTTTGGTTGGGAGAATATATCGATAAAGGACAGAAGTATTGTGACGTTGATTTTTGTTTTAACTCTTGTTTTCCCTATGGTAGGTTCCAGTATCCATATGGGATATGACTCTGGTTATAATACTCCGACAAATAACCTGAACACACTTTCGGTAGATCAAATCTATGCTCTTGGAGTCCCTGTGTCTCAACTTCCAACTCTTCACTACGAATATAATTTTGATAGGAATATTCCTATTTGGAGCGACTATGATTCTAGAAAGGCTCATTTTAGGTGGTTGAGTCCTACTAAGTTTAAGATTGTTGCGCTGGAACCGACTAGATATAGGTTATTCTTAGAGCCTCTAGGGTCTTCTGTCAATGCCACTATGTACAAGGATGGTGTGGAGAAAAAAGAGGTTCATTTAGACAGTAAACAAGATATGTATGTACGAGTAAGTGAAGGGATTACAGTTTATGAATTTAGGACAAACAGAACAGTTCCTTTCGTGGGCTATAAGAGAAATTGTAACAGGTATCCTTCTGAGTGTTCGCAGAGACAAAAAATCGATATTGTTAAAAAAGAACTCGTCGAATAAGCCCTATAGGACTTCTCTATGGAGATTTTAACCGATATTATTGAGGATACCGATCAAAAAATGTTTCTTGCGGTATTTCTATCTTTAGCTGTTGCAGCTTTTCTTATTGGCTTAGGCTTCTTAACCACTGATGCGACTCACCATATGTTCTTTACAAAGCACTACATGAACGATTGGTTCTCTTTAATCGACTTCCAGACCGGCGGAGGCATTGACATAAGTACGTATCCTCCGCTCGCATACCAGATGATCGCTCTATTATCGTTCGTCCTCCCTTTGAAGGTGAGTTACTGGGCAGTACTACTCCTCTTCTGGGTAAACCTCAGCATTTTCTCAGCTAAATTTTTCACAGATTTCCTTGATCTAGGTAGGGATGTGGAGTGGATGGTATATCTGTTCATCTTCAGCGGAGTAAGCGTTCTAAAAACGGTGTTTGTTCATGGTCAGATGACGACTATTGTTGGTCTAGGCTTCGGCTTTATGGCTTTGTACTTTCTGAACCGTAGTATTGACACCAGGAAAAAGAAGGATATGATTCTTTTTGGGCTCTCATATGCTCTCGTAGCTTTCTCCCATCAATTCAGTTTTGTGCTCACAAGCTTTCTACTGCTTTCTATAGCGGCTTCAAGAAGAGAGAGTATATTAGAAAGAGACTATATGGAAGATTTTGTGCCTTCGTTAGCTTCTACAGGTACAATCGCAGCTATAGGTCTTTCTCCAATGCTTCTAACGCTTTTCGGAGGAAGTATGGCGGCATCTCAAGAAATACCTCACTTCTCACGTGTCTCTATATTCAACCTTACTTCCATCCAGTTGGAGTCGGTTTTTTTCCTGACTTATGGGCTCTCAGGTCTCATGGTATTATTTCCACTGTACATAAATATCTTTGATGAGGAAAAACATCGCCGTTATATAACTCTCTATGGTACGGCTTTATTCTTCCTTGTAATGGGTCTTGGTCATACTACGCCTCTTCCAAGACTTATATTCGGAGGATGGTCAAACTGGATAACCTACGACCGTTTCACGCTTGTAGCATCTATTATATTTACTGGATTACTTGCGGTTCTAACGCAAAAATTGGTTAAGGGTAGGGGTTATGAAAATCGAGATTTTGTTTCCTCAATAGTTGTTATAATGGTTATTCTTTGCAGTATCTTTGGTCTACTTCGTGCACATCAGATAGCCTACGGCGATCCTGTAGATTCATCCGAACCATTTAGGGAAGAGGTCACAGAGTATATTCTATCTTACCTGGATGATAGCTCGGCTAATTACCGGTATCAAACATTCGGATATGGGGAACCAATAGCACAGCTCTATCTAAACACGGATGTTCCAACATTAGACACATGGTACTTTACAGGAAGACAGAAAAAATGGCTACGGAACTCAAGTGTTGAAGCAATTGATGGCGCTAGCGAAGACTTTGTACACAAATTTATGGATCATGCAACTCAAGAATCAGTAAAGTACATTTTTACGGCGAAGGAGCCATACCACGAACTGATCAAATCTTATGACTGGCAGAAGAAACAAGTGATGCATTTCGGTGAAAGGAAGGTTATAGCTTGGGAGAATCCAGAAAATGTCTCTAAGATTTCTTCTCACAGGGAAGACAAAAATATCAGTAACTACCTATGGGGTATTGTACCTCTACTCACTTTAGCAATATTTGTTTCTTTTTCTTTTCTAAGGCCTGAAATAGATCAAGATCAGTCTATTACGTCTTTAATTTCTTCTATTGTTTGATCGCAGGTATTAGATATACTTTTACTTTGAGCAGTTTGATAGTTTTTCTTAGCAACGGACTTTAGCTGAACAGGTTCCCTACTAAGCTCGTTAATTTCCTGAGCTATGGATCGAGGTTCTTCATCGCAGAAGAGTATTTCTGCATCTTCCTCTTCCGCTATTTCCTGAAGGAATTCGGTTTCTGTAGCCAGAACAGGAAGACCATATCCCATAGAAAGGTTGAGTACTCCGCTAGTGCCGACAGACGCTCTATAAGGTAGCACGGCTATGTCTGCTTCTGAAAAAATTTCTTCAACCTCTTCTTCAGGTATATAACCTCGAAAATCTACATCAGATACTTCATGTTCTTCTTTCACCTCCTTTAGATAGTCTGGGTGATCAGGGTGTGAGGTACCGCCCACAATAAGGTTCACATTTTCATCCATATGATGATACGCTTCAAGAAGTAGAGGCAGACGTTTGTTGGGGCTCCAGTGGCCAAATGCAAGCACATTTAACCCATCATTAGGGGAGTTATAAGAAAAACCGTTTACTGGTACGCCGTGAGGGATATGAATGACATTGGAAGCATTGTACTTCGAATTAAGAGTTCTTCTATATTTCTCCATTGTCACTGATACAAGATTACTTCCTCGGAGCAATAGATGTGTGCTCAACCAGATGCCAGTGTCCAGGAGCAGATTTCTATCAACGCGCTCTATTCTATCTACTTCCATTTCTTCGTAAACATTATGGAGGAAGGTGAAAGTAGGTATATCTAATTTTCTGGTTAAGAGCGGTAGAGACATTCCTATAAAGTTTGAAATTTTATTCTGGCCCCATACGCCCACTGATTGGTTAAATACGACAACATCAGGATCTTTTTTCTGTATAGTACGTATAACTCGTAGTATAGAGAGAGGTTTGCTCTCGTTAAATACGGGTACCACTTCAAAACCATTGTATGAGTTAGGTTCGGGTTCAGATTGACAAATTACTGATAAATTATGTTCTTCGCACCATTCAGATGCTATCATCGAAGCATATTCCGAAAGTCTTCCATTTTGCGGGGGAAAGAAAGTTATCATACATATTTTGATGAGTTTTTCACCTATTCCATTGAACTACAGTTCCTTATCTATTTTCGGGGTTTAAGCGAGCAAGCCATTCCTGGTCGCCCAGAACCCATAGGGAGCCATCACGATATTCTACATCACGGATTCTATTAGGTCCTGGAATGTCGCTAGGAATGTAGAACACTTCATTATGAGTTATAGAGCCATTGACAGTCTCAAATCGATGTACATGCTTACCTCTCAGACTGGCGACGAAAAGATCACTATGCCAAGGATGACCGGGTTCATCTACGAATGTCAGACCACTAGGTGCTAGCGTCCAATTATGGCTGCAGAAAACAGGTTCAATAGTCTCTCCGATTTTTGGAATAACTTTCTTATTATATTCACCGCATTTGTAACGTCCCCAACCATAATTTCCTCCTGGAACAATTCGGTTAACTTCATCATGTCTCCAAGGTCCGTGCTCCGCAGCGTATAGGTTCCCTGTTTCAGGGTCCCAAGCTAGGCCCTGAGGGTTTCTATGCCCTCTTGAAAATACATAGCTTCCCTCAAACGGATTATCTTCAGGCACAGATCCGTCTTTATTCATGCGAAGTATTTTACCTTTTAGATTTGATTTGTTCTGGGCTATAGGAGAGTTTCTAAGTACTGCTCCGCCTTCGCCAACTGTTGCAAAAAGCTTACCATCGGGGCTGAACTCTAGACGTCCCCCTGTATGGAAGTTATGGGCGGATATCGAATCAAGGAGGATTTTTTCGTCTTGAAGCTTACCGTTTTCTAACTCAAACCGCGATATACGACTTAGTGTGGGTTTCGCATTTCCATTTATTTCGAACTTTCCGAAGCTGTACGTATAGTAAAGATAAATGTAGTTATTTTCTTCGAAATTAGGGTCCACTGCCAGACCCATAAGTCCGGCTGCTGCATTGTCTAACACTCCTTCTACAGAGTCTACAATGTTAACGCCTTCGTCATACAAGGCTACTTTCCCGTTAGGGTAGGTGACAATAGGCGTTCCATTTGGAAGGAATTCTACATCCCACATACCTATACCAGACTTTGAGGGCTCGCCGAGACGTCTAGTAATTATTGTTGTGGAGTGGTTGTACTCTGTAATGGGTTCGGTAATAAAGTTGGATGGATCGGCTACTAGAGATACATTTTCTATGCCTGAGTTCGTATATTGGCAGTCGAGTTCGGAAAGCCTGCTACCTGAGTACCATTGACTGCATTTGCTTGTTTTAGGACGCCTATAGAACTTCTGTTTTCGATCGCTCCAATCATTCAGGTCCCAGATTTTCTTGCCTGAAATATTTTCTGGGTTAGTAAGGTATTCTTGTTTGAGGCACTCTGAGGGGGTTGGAGGTTCCTTGAAAAATACAGGTTCTGAAGAAGACTTTATACCTATAATTGTTTCATTGAATGTGATTATCTTGTTATTCGATCTTTCTGACTCCCAGAGCTTGCCTAGTCCTGGTCTACATATTTGAGATCCTTCGCTTGTAAGTTCTAGCTCGAATCTTTCTTTCTTTACTTCAATAATATCTTGACTCGGAAGAGCTTTACCGGTGTTTATTGAGTTCTTCTTTGAACATTCTATTTTATCGGAAAATGTTCCGAAATAAAGTGTTTGGTTACTTCTCCAAGATGTCGAAGTTCCAACTATTCGAACGCCTATTACTTGATCGGAGAACGTAGCGACTTGGATATTATGTGGCTTTATTTCATATAAAGCTCCTTTTCCGGAAGTGCATTCAGATACTTTTTTTAGGGATTCAACGTTTTCGTTAGCTTCGATAGAACTAATGCTTAGCGGAGAACTACTTTGAGTATCTGATAAGTCTGCTTTTGAAGAGACAAGAAGTAGCCCCAGTACGAGAAACAGGGAGGAAACTGCTAAAAGGATTTTCTTCCGGCTTATTTCAAAGTCATTAATCATTTGGATATAATTGAATCCGTGATATCTATTTTTAATAGATTTTTCATTCTCCATCTGGTGCTACTTCCTCGTAACTGCCTTTTGGGCCGCTTGCAGAGATTTCATCGTAGTAGTATACTCGATCTGATTTCCTTGGATGGTTTAACCAAGCAGACTTATAGGGGCCGAAACGGAAACGTAGTACTTCCTCATCATTGTAGGTAACTGGTTCTCCTCGTCTTTCAACAACTTTCTCGCCGTTTCTCCACACCTTAAAGACTCCTTTGTCTGTATGTTTCCAGTTAGTATAAATTACCCAATCGGTCCACTCGCCTCTGTTTAGTGGGAACTTCCAGCGCTTTCCATTCTCTTCATTTATCTTGCTCCAATTCTTCTGACAACGTTCACGGTCACCGACATTCTGCACTATGTATTCGTCTTCAACCACAAATATGGCTATAGGAGGATTTCCCCCGAATTTATCGCATTCATCATTCACGTGGTGGGCTTGGAAGACAACTTCAAACGTTGAAGACAAAGTCATATTCTCTGAGGGTCTTATGCTAAAACCATACCAGGAGGCCTTGCCCTTTGTACTTATATTATGTCTCTCCATTACTTTTTCTAGTTCTCCAGTAGGGGTTACTTCATTTCTAGTACGGTATACATTCTGTATGCTACTGAAGTTATGTTCGGGTTTCAAGGTCATACGTGCGGATTTTTCTCCGCTACGAACAGGTTCAGAGACTATCTCTATAGAGTCATTACAACATACATCCCACATACCTAATCCTTCAGGAATACCGTTCTCAAAACCTATAGAGATAGGAGCTTCGTGTTCTCCATCATTCTCGACAAAGTTTAGGTTAACATCGGAGACAGCTCCGCTGTACTGGAGATATCCACCTATAAATATAAGTGGGAAAAGAGCGGCTAAAAGGACTGCCTCGTTCTGCATAGAAAAAAGTAGTATGTTATTATAACAAATAAGTTGTGTCTCTATCGAAGGACTGAGGAAATCTGCGTAAGTAAACGACACTACTTAACAATAGATTCATATGTTTAGTTCAGCAAGAAGTATATATATGCGCCGTTTAATAGGTATCATCGTCCTTTTTATTGGAGCAGGAGCTTTCATGATGATCCATCAAGGAGGTAGCGGATCATCTCTAGAGAGTTATTTCGAATCTCAAGGACTATCTACAGCATCTATAGACGGATTTAATATCGAGTCTACAGAAGAAGATACTTTAGCAGGCGTGAAAGTACAACGCGCACATGCCTCAAACGGAGAAGAAGAATTACAAACAAAGATCATATCAAGTGCTGATTCTCAACTAGCCAAAGGCTATCTAGGAGACAGAAAACGCGAAATTAAGTCCATCTATAGTGATACTCCGGCGCCTTATGCAGGAGTTCCAGGGCGTGAAGTTAACTGCCCTCAACAGTTCCAGCCCAATATAAGTCGGAAACAAGTAGATAATACAAACTATACATACTACGAACTCTTCGCAGATCAGGAGCTGAACTTCGGTGTTTGTTCTAAGGAGAATATCAAATATAAAGTAAGCATGGTTACAGCCTACTGTCATGACACAAGCTCTATCTTAGAAATAAAGCATTTTTGGCCTGTAAACATGAATAATAAATCTATAGTTGAACAGGTTCGGTGCGGTTGAGAACACCAAAGGTGGAGTAATGAGACGGAAAAGACTGTTTCTGGTCCTTGCAAGTGCATTATTTTTCTTGATAATATCTGGTTTTTCCCTACAGTCAGAAAGCAAGGAGTCAGTTGAGGCAAAAAATATAGTAATCATAGATACTGCTTTCATGCGTGCAGATCACTTACCCTGCTATGGTTACCATAGGAATACTACACCTAATATATGTGAGTTCTCTAAAGAAAGTACGGTTTTCACAAATGCATTTTCACAGGCAGGCTGGACACATCCCTCTGTTGGCACTTTGTTTACTTCACAGTATCCAAAAGTACATGGTTTAAAGGAAAGCAATACGACTCTGCATAACTCGAGCGAAACAATAGCTGAAGTCCTTAACGAAAAAGGTTACAATACTGTAGCATTTCCAGGTCTATCACAAGCAGCGAGAGGATCAAATAAGTACCATCATGAATATCAACTTCTGCCGCGTTACGGTCTATACTCAGGATTTGACAGTTATACAGTAGAAGGACCATTTCTTTCCGACAACGTGCCCAAAGCTATCAACTGGATTAAACAAAACTCCAGTAGCTCATTTTTCATGTATCTGCAGGGTTACGACCCTATAAACTACAAAGCTCCTGGATACTATGTCGGATCTCATGAAAAATGGAATCGATTCGATAAGGAATACGACGGTGTTCTACATCAGGATGAAGTGATGCAAAAGACTTCTTCACTTTCAGAAAGTATAGTTGAGAAAGAAGGGGGTCCTGTGCTTAGGCTGAAAAACGGTACAGAAATACCGCTTTCGGAAAGAGATATTAGACATGTTATAAGTCATTATGATTCCGGACTTTACATGGCGGACAAAAGGATAGGCAAGTTCTTGGATGTGCTCAAGGAAAGGGACATGATGAATGATACCATAGTTGTGATTCAAAGCAGTCATGGAGTCTACTTGAATGACACCTACGAACATATGATGCATATAACAAACAGCGAAGGAAAAGTAGGTAACAGAATATTTGGGCATTCAGGAGTAACTGAAGCTGAAATCCACGTACCGCTCATAATACATTCGCCGGATCGGAAGAATGGTAAAATTGAGCATCCTGTCGGTCTTATAGATGTAATGCCTACAGTCCTAGAAGCAGCAAATATAGATATTTCAAATCTTAAAGATCAAATCCAGGGAAGTAATATTTTCTTATCTAAAAACAAAGAAGGTCCTGTATTCAGCACTGGCGGATGGAGTTTCCATAGCGTTAGAACAGATAACTACAAACTGATAGTTCACAGAAATAAGCCTGAAAATCTTTTCTCGATTCAGAACGCCACTGTCAGAAGAACAGAATCTTCCCGGATCGAACAAAAACTATCTCAATACTTTGAATCTTGGCGTATGAAAAACTTGGATTTGGCTTCTCATCTTAAAGAATAGCTTTTATTCCTAAAGTCTTTCAATAGTTAATGTAGTTCATGTCTACAGAAATAAAGCTGGGTAGAGAATCTAAACTGGTTATCGCACTACTAGTTTTAGGACTAGGAATATCTTTATCTAGCGACTATGGTCTTAAACCGGGCTCTGAAAGCCCTGATCATGGTACTAAGCAGATTCCTAAGCAGGCAGATATAGATTTAGAGAGCGTCCACGCTCTCAATCATGATATAGAAAAATACTACAATAACAGCGGTTTTTTCCAGGGATGTAAGCCAGGATATGGCTATTCAAGACGTCCTTCCGATATAGGACTAGGGCTTTTTGTTTTCGACGGTGTGCTTGTTGGTGTTAGCTCATTCTATGGACCGGGTAGAGGCCATTATCCATGGACTGATCAGAAGAGCGGTGATCCTTTTGAGGTAGGTTCTGGATCCAAGAACTCAACAGGTTGGTCTATATACACACATACTTTATTTCTTACAGAACCTCCAACGGAGGAAGAATGTAAACAAGGGGAGTGGGATGAAAATCGCAGCGGTACAACAACTAGTATTTCCTATAAAGATATACTCGAATTGAATCCGGGTTATAGGAAGGCGGAGCTTCCGTGTAAAGATTGTGCAGGTAAGGATGGATATGGAATACCTGAAAGATGTATACCTCGTAAAGGACATTACGTAAGGCCTGATCCTTTACCTGGTCACGCGCTTTATGTATATGATGGAAAGCTTCTAGCTATAGAAGAGACGTGGGATAAAACCCAAGGCTGGTATCCATGGGCAGATGGAAGCCCTAAGGAAATTTTGGAGAAAAAATATGGGGCTAAGTACTTCTATAGGCAGACATTGTGGCTTACAGAGAAGAAACCAAGCTCTGAAGATTGTCGGAAAGAAAAATATAATTATTATAAGCTTAGAGTTCCTTACGGATCTGAATATAATGATGCTCTTGTAGGAGAGAATATTACTGTGGAGGAGTAAGAAGAATACTAGTAAGAGCTTCCAAACAACATATTTTCTTCGCGTCTAAGACCCCATCTGTTTCGTAGTTCCTGTCTTTTCCGATCTCTTTCTTCCTCTGGAAGAGAGATTGGTGAATGCGTTAAGGAGGACTTATTTCTATGGATCCTGATCCTGTAGCCCTCTTTTTCATGCCAAATTCCAGTGTTAAACAGTTCATTGTTTACGTATACGTTACTGCGTCTCTCTTCAAAGATGTTTATTCCTTGTGTTTTAGGAGGTTCAATATTTGATTCCTGAAGGATGCTAGGCATTAAGTCAATTAATTGGAAGAAGCCTTCTTCTTTCGAAGGAGGAGAGGTATTTCTTATCACTAAGGGTACATGGGAAACCTCTTCTAAATCTAACACGTTGGGTCCTAATCGTGTTCTCTCATCTAAGCCTATTCCGTGAGCTGAAGTTATGATTAAGGTTGTATTTTCCATCAGTTCTTTATTTTCCAAAAATGTGAAAAGTTCGCCTAACTGGCGATCCACATGCTTTAGGTTTCCGTCGTATTCCGCATTTAAATGATGTAAATCACGTTTTGTGAACTCTAGTGTAGTATTTCCATCAGTCAGAAAAGTACCGGACTTATTTTGAGTTACTCTAGCGCCTGGATTACGGACCGTAATCTCATGTAGTGTGCCATTGTATCTAGGGTCGAAAGTGTCATTATGGACAGGTTCGTTGGCGGGCAAGTGTAGGTTGTATGATTGAAGAAATAGGAAGAATTCTCTATCATTGTTTTTGCTTATCCATTTTTTGGCTGCAGGAACGGTATGTTTAAGGTAACGTCCTTCTTCATGGTATGTATCGAAACCACGGTCGAAACCATATTTGGAGTTCAACTGAAGTGTTCCGGTGGAAGAGCCAGCATCCTTTCCTATACTTCCAACAAAGGCTCCTGTTTTATATCCTGCATTTTGGAACTGCTCTGCCATCGTCGGGAAGTTCTCGATGTCTTGTTCCGGGTTTGTTATCCCATGTGCTAAAGGGAAGCGTCCGCTATGAATAGACCACTGCGCAGGCAAAGTCCAAGTCGATGAACTATACATATTTTCTACTAAGTATCCTTTCCTAGCTTGTTCGCATATGTTGGGGGTGGTGTTCCTATGGTAACCATAACAAGGCATGTGGTCGGCTCTCATCGAGTTTAGGGTTATTAAGACTACATTCTCGGTGCTGGAGGCTGCTTCTGAAGAAGCCGTGTTTAAATCGGGGAGTTCTGTAATTTTCACGACTCCGATAATCGAGCCTAGAATCACCACTAACATAATAGCTGAGAATAAAGGCTTTTTACGGAGCATTCTAAGCCCAGATTAAATTAAGAGATATAAAAAGAGATGCTTACTATGAGAGCTATAAGTACGAAACCTGTAGTTTACACAGGTAAGGCTGAGGTCGGTGCATAATTTCAAGAACTAAGAAACTAATGCTTCTGTTGCTAGCCACAGTATTAGTTATTGCTTTGTTTATGCTTCTGAGTTCTTACTCCTCTAAAACGGAAAGCACTCAAGCTAAAGAACATAATGTAATACTTATCTCAGCTAATCTTCTAAGACCTGACCACATGTCTTGTTATGGTTACCACAGAAACACTACTCCGAATATTTGTTCTGTCGCTGAAGATGGAATAATATTTGAACAAGCAGTTTCTCCAGCAACATGGTCTCTTCCTGCTTATGGATCTCTTTTTACATCTCAATATCCAAGCGCTCATGGTCTAAGAAAGAACAAAGATCGATTATCTAAGACAAGTAAACTACTGTCCGGCCAATTGAAGAAAGAAGGATATAGAACTGCAGCTTTCGTGGGTAGCGTAAGAAACGAAAGTGGGCAACTTCGTCCAATCTATGGTTTTGACCGCGGTTTCGATACATACCATGCTAAGGGACATTTGTTTACAGACACTATCCCTCCGGCTAAAAAATGGATAAGCAAAAACAAGGACAAGGAATTCTTCTTGTTTTTGCATGGACAAGATATTCACTATCCATGGCACTATCCAGAAAATTATCAGCATAAATACAGTTCAAACTATAGTGGCGTACTGAAGAACGAGACATATCGATTACATATGGACTATTCAAATGATTCAAGGATACTTGACAACATACGCCATACTGAGAATGGAAGTTATCTGCACTATGGTTCTCAAAGGATCCCTCTAAGCGAAGAAGATATATCTCACATAAAAGCACATTACGATGGAGGATTACTTTACACGGATCAGCTGCTAGGTAGTTTCCTAGACTGGTTGAAGGAACAAGAAATGTATGAAAATACTACAATCATAGTAACTTCGGACCACGGTACAACTATCGGGGATCGAGTTCTTAAAGGAAATAGAGTGATTGGTCACGGGAAAAAACCATTTGATGAGCAAATACGTACTCCGTTAATTATCAAACCTGCTGCCAACCTTCCAACTCCTGTTAAAAAGGAGATAGGCGCACAGGTAAGCCTCATAGACATAATGCCTACCATACTTGATATTACAGGAGTAGGGAAACCGGAAGAGTTACAGGGTAAATCACTCGAAGATCTTGTATGGTCAGGGGAGTTATGGCAAAAAGAACGACAATTATTTGCAGAAACTGCACGTACAGACTCTATGGCGGTTAGGACAGATCAATGGAAGCTTATAGATGCAACAAATGATCCTCAAAAGAGAAGTTACCTACTATATAACTTAACTGCTGATCCTGATGAGAGTGAAAATGTCCTAAGAAAATACCCGGAAGTAGCCGAAAGGATGCGTGCATATATAGAAGAGCAGAAAATACGAAATCTTGAAATCAAGACAAAAAGCAGATCTGGAGAAAAAAACTAGACATATTTGGAAAATGATATATTGCTTCGAGTATCTAGATTTTGAATGTATGGATGTAGATTTTTCTAGGATAGTAATTGTAGCAGCCAGCATTACATTGTTGGTAGTAGGAGGGTTCTATACAGCGCAGGCTTCCGATGACAAAACGGAGTTTCTGCGTGACGGAGACGAAAAAAGGAACGTAGTAATAATTTCTATCGATCCTCTAAGGTCGGATCACATGCCTTGTTATGGTTACCACAGAAACACTACTCCGAATATTTGTTCTGTCGCTGAAGACTCCTACGCTTTTGAGAATGCTTATTCTACTTCAACTTGGACTCTACCTTCTACAGGGTCGGTTTTTTCTTCTAATTATCCTAGTGTACATGGTGCAACACACAAGGAAAGAAATAATTTCCATCCGGTTGGTCCTACGCTTGCAGGGTTTTTACAGAGAAGAGGCTATGCTACAGCCGCATTTGTAGGAGAAGGATTTGTAGGTTCGCGCTTTGGTCTAGACAAGGGTTTCAATGTGTATAAGGAGTTAATAACACGAACCAAAAGTCCTGAAGTTCCTGGTCTGCATTTCAATGCTACTATACCTAAGTCTCTAAATTGGATTGACAAGACTGAGGAACCATTCTTTCTATACCTACAGAGTTTTGATCCTCATGCTCCCTATGCAAGCCCTGAACCGTTTAGAGGACATTATTCGTCTAACTATAGCGGCGTTTTAACCAATTACACTCTGGATTACAGAAGGAAAAAAGGAAATATTCTAGATGATATCTATCAGACCAAGAATGGACCGGTTCTCAGGACAGAAAAGAAGACGATCCAATTGAACGAAAGAGACTTACAATACATAGTAGACCGATATGATGAAGGGCTCCGATACTCTGACTATATGTTAGGAAAGTACCTTCAGAGTCTTAGAGATAGAGGGTTAATGAATGAAACGGTGGTGATAATACAGTCGGCTCACGGAGAAACTATAGCTGACCGAAGAAACCGGGGAAGAAGAATCGTGGGAAGATTTGGGCCTTATGAGGAAATCGTTAATGTACCTCTAATAGTGCGTATTCCAGAGAATGAAGGTAGAGAGATTAGTGGGAGAGTAAGTCTATTAGATATGATGCCTACCATAGTAAGTGGCTTAGGTGTTGAAAATGAGACGTTGTCCAACACAATGCAGGGGAAGAGCTTTGCCAAGGTATTTAGAGGAGGTAGTGTGAACAGAGAAACTTTGTTCTTTGAATATCATTTACATAATCTAGTTGGTGTCTCTACCGAGCGCTGGAAGTTCATACAAAAGCCTGGTTTCCAGAATAAACTCTACAATCTTGACAGAGACCCGGGAGAAAAGAACGATATAATAAACGAGAGGCCTCAAACTGTGAGTCGTCTTCAGAGCAAGATAGATAGATGGAAATTGAAAAACAACAGGTTTAAGGAGAGGTACAGATGAAGAAGCTCTTAGCATATACTTCGATAGTGGCGATGCTTGCTGCAATTATAGTATCTGGACTTATGTTTTCGGGCCAAGGTTTTAATCTAGTTAGTGATCCGCTGTTAGAAGATAAGGACTACAATGTCATAATGGTTTCTGTTGATCCTATAAGGCCTGATCATATGCCTTGTTACGGTTACCACAGAAACACTTCACCGAATATTTGTGGAATGGCTGAGGAGGGTTACCTCTTCAAAAATGTCTATACCTCGGCCACGTGGACGCTACCAGCATATACATCTCTTTTTACTGGAGAGTATCCATCAGAACATGACTTCTATCCGCATCAAATGACGGAGTATAATGGAACGGAGAAACTTCTCGCCGAAAAAATGGACAAAGCAGGGTATAAGACTGCGGCATTTGTAGGCAGCATTCCTAACGCTAATTTAGGTCATCTAAGGGAAGGTTATGGGCTTGATAGAGGCTTCGATACTTACAAAGGAAAAACACTGAACATGGATACTTCAATGCGTCCTGCATTGAGGTGGATCTCTCGGCATAAAGACGATAATTTCTTCCTTATGATCCATGGTCAAGATGCTCATGCTCCCTATAGGGCCACTTACCCTAAATACAGAAATATCTTTACTGAAAACTACAGTGACGTTCTTAGGAACTACAGTCTAGACAGAGGAGAGGATCCTAGAAACATTCTCAAAGATATTGTAAGAGAAAACAATTCTTACTACTTGGAGACAGAAAATCAAAGAACTAGGCTTACTGAGAAGGATATAGAGTACATACGTGGAAGATACGATGAAAACATACGAGTGGTTGACCGCTATGTGGGCAAACTGATATCGAAATTAGAAAAAGAGGGAATTGAGGATGAGACTGTTGTAATCTTCACAGGGGCTCATGGAAATATGTTGGGTGAAAAAGAAATAGAGGACAGAGTTTACTTCGGACAAGGCGTTCTTGATGATAGAGTGGCTCATGTTCCGCTTATAGTCAAAATACCTGGTAAAGAGAAGAAAACGGTCATAACTGAGCTCGTACAGTGGTTTGATGTTCATCCAACTATTCTAGATATAGCAGATGTTAAAATAAATTCAAGTATGAGTGCAGAGAGCATTATACCTATAATAGAAGGAAGACAAGGGAGAGAGTTCGTAGTTACGGAAGATAAACCGGCTCCAGGAATTGCTATTCGGACACAGGACTGGAGGTATGTAACTGGCAAAGGTCCTGGAGGAAGTCTACAAAATACTTCTAATTTGAGTCAAGGCAAGGATCTTTCAAGCAAATCCGAAAACGTAACTCAAAGGTTTGAGAGTTATCTAAATAGGTGGAGAATAAAAATCCATGAAAGGTAAGGGAAAAGTAAATGAGCTTCTAAGGAACTATGATAAGTTTCTCTTAGCGGTTGTAGTTATCCTGCTCTCGATGATAGAGGTTTCAATTACGTCCGGTGCTTTAGACCCATTTTTAAGTCAGAAAAATGTGATTTCGGAAGATCCTAATATTACATCTTCAGTTCAAGTTACATCTTCTACGGAACGATACATAGAGAAAGGAGCCGGGGCTTGGAATATATCGGGTGATTTCAGCTATAATGCCCAATTAGAGGGTTTGGTAGTGCATCCTTGGCCAAATCCTCTTTCGGAAGACGAGAACCTTTCTGATACTCGAAGATCAGGTGTTGAACAGGTAGTCCAACTACCTCAGGAGGGGGAACTGAAAGCGGTTTTAGAAGGAAAAAATATCGCTTATCAGCTCAAACCGGAGGGTGAATGTGCAGACTCTAGGATGATCTTGGAAGTTGTTTCTCTTGAATCCGGAGATAGATTAAAGGATTCCAAGATTGTCGGTAAGGAAACTTCGAACATTACTTTATCTTTATCGCAGTTTGCTGGAGAGAAAGTTAAGGTCGGAGGTTATGGGCATTATGGGGACGGAGGTTGTGGTAGCTGGTCGGGTGAATTTACATTCCTGGAGTCTCTCTACATTGAAAGAGAAACGAGTATATTCGAAAAATTTCTAGGGTTGAACTTAGGAGATCAAAGAAGCTATGGTACGAACTCAGAAAGGGAGAACAAAGATAGATACAAAAACATATCTGCAAATTATAAGACTCCTCCTAACGAAAGCGTACCGGAAATCGAACATACAGCTAATTGGTGGCGTAGAATTGATGAACCGCCATATAGAGCACTGAAAAGAGATTATTGCCAGCTATTCGGGGGCTGGTCTAGAACGGTTATAGAGCCTCCTGTAGAAACATGCATAAATGAACACGGTTACCGCGGAAAGGCATATGGCAAAGAGAAACCAGAGGATGCCTTCCGCATTATGTCTGTAGGGGACGCAGTTACGTTTGGACAAGGTGTGAAAGATAATGAAACATACCCGGCCTATCTTGAAAAACGCCTTGATAAAAGTTCATACTCGAATGAAACGGACTTTCAGGTCATAAACTATGGTTTCCCTGCATGGAATACTCGTAAGGAAATTCAAATGTTTGAACGTCATGGAGTCAAATATGATCCTGATTTAGTTATTCTCCAATACATGGAGAACGACGCACAAAACCTCAGTAAAATAAATGAGCTAGCATCAAAGTACTATAAAAACCTAAGTAAAAGAATAGACGACGATAGAGCAAGAATTATAAGTCAACGCACAGCCTTTGACACAGAACGCCGACAGAGAATGAACAAAACAATAGATGAAGAAATGGAGGTCGTATCTCCATACTTAGAACGTCTAGATAATTTATCGGAAGAGAAGGAGTTTGATGTACTGCTCATGTACTACTCAACTGAATTTTCTGACCGTCACAAGGACTATATCCGCTCTGAGGCAGAACGCCTAGGATGGGGATTCTTTAATACGGATCTGGCAAGATTAGAGAATTATACCCGCCAAGACTATCTCATCTACCCTGAAGATGATTTCTACCTTAACTCACTAGGCTATAACCTCACTGCAAAACAATTGATGGCCCACCTGCACGAAGAAGATATTTTGGAGGATGCTCTAGATGAAAAATAATACTGGTTATATAATCTTGCTATTAACAGCTTTCGCGGCACTTCTAATGCTCAATACATCTAACATTGATTTCGGCGATACTAGAGATCTATCTTCACAAGGATTGAGAGACACTTCCGACAGAGATAGACCCAATATAATCATTATCGATGTAGATCGAATGACTTCTGAACACATGCCTTGCTATGGCTACCGCCGTAATACAACGCCTAATATGTGCGAGTTCGGCAGGCAGAATATACTATTCCAAAATATGATCTCTCAGGCAGGCTGGACCGCTTCGAGCGTAGCATCTCTATTTACTGGCCAGTATGTGGGGACGCATGGACTTGTTAATCACTCTGATAGTCTTGGAGAAGAACGATTGACGCTTGCTGAAAGTCTGAAAGACAAAGGTTATACTACGGCAGCTTTTCCTAGCTATCCTGGAGAAAATACAAGTAGTCCTGCACCGCTTCTCCCTAGATATAATTTGGATCAAGGTTTCGAGAAGTACAATGGGGGCAACTTGTTCTTAAAACAACAGAAAACCGATGTCAGAAAATGGTTAGAAGGAAATCAGGAAAGACCATTTTTCCTATACATCCAAGGCTTTGGGCCACATACATACGCTAATAACTGGACGAGTTCTATTGAGGAAAGATACAGAAAGAAACCTTCAGAGACGATTCTAAATTTATCTCATGATCAAGAAGCAAAAATTGTAGATATTAATCTAGAAAACGGAAGTTACTATGTTCAAACAGAGAACAAATCTGTTAAATTAGAACAAGAGGATATTGCGTATATTAAATCTCATTATGATGATATCTTGTATCAAATCGATAGAGACTTTAAAGAAATAATGCAATTGCTTCGCGAGGAACAAGTTCACTCAAACAGTATCATTATTCTAATGTCGAATCATGGAGAGCTATTGGACTCTGGGGTTTTCTCAGGTTCGCGCAGATTTGGACATGGTACCGTATGGGAGGATGACACAAATGTACCCTTTATGATGCATGTGCCAGAAGGTATTAACAAGTCTATAGAGGAACAAACTGAACTAATAGATGTTTTTCCTACACTTCTTGATCGGGTGGGATTTAACGTAAAAAATTCTGAAGCTGAAAGACTTCAGGGGAGCACATTGAAACCTCTTTATACAGAAGAAAACGGATATAACAAAGACTACGCATTTACTGTTGATCATAATCAGGATATATACGCTGTTCGAAACAACACTTGGAAACTAGTCAAATATTCTCAAGGAGGTACAGAGCTCTTCAACTTGAAGAAAGATCCTGAGGAAGACAAGGATGTGAAAGATAAGTATCCGCAAATAGCTAGCAGTCTAGACTCTACCCTACAGAGGCACCGTCTAATGAACGATATGCTAAGGTCAAAGATCTACAACTAAAACCGGTCTCTTCGTTAGATCTTTATTCTTCAATTATAAAATCGGGAGTGATCATAGTGTCTATCCCTGAGCTCGCAAACACGTCATAAGCCTCTCTAGGAGTATTTACGATAGGCATACCTTTCAGATTAAAAGAAGTGTTAAGAACTAAAGGAGTGTTAAAATCCTGATAAAATCTTTTGATCAAGTCATAATAGAATTGGTTAGTTTCTCTCTTCAGAGTTTGAATACGAGACGTATTATCTACATGAGTTACAGCAGGGATTTCTTCCTGTTTTTCTTTCTTGACTTCCGAAGTAAAAAGCATGTATGGGCTTTGATCCTCAATATCAAAGTACTCTGAAGCCTTTTCCTCCAAGACAGTTGGGGCAAAAGGTCTGAAGCTTTCTCGGAATTTTACTTTTTGATTGACTATATCAATCATTTCTTCCTTTCTGGGATCTGCAATTATTGATCTATTACCTAGTGCCCTAGGACCCCATTCTAACCTGCCTTGGTAGAGAGCAATAACTTCTCCGTCAGATATTCTGGATGCAGTTTCTTTCAAAAGTTCTTCTTTCGTCGTTTCTTTGTAGTTTGCATATTTCTCTTCTAAAGTATTTTCTATCTGTTCTCTACTATGTCTGGGACCTAAATAAACATTCTCCATTCTGTAGTTAGAAGAGTTTGTTCTTTCTAATGCAGCTCCCATAGCGCCTCCTGAGTCCCCAGCAGCAGGCTGTATCCAGATATTTTCAAAAGGCATTTCTTTTCTAATTTTACCGTTGGCAGCGCTGTTAAGGGCAACCCCTCCGGCCATACAAAGATTCTCAGTATCAGTAATTCTATAAAGTTCGTTTATCTGTTTAATTAGGGCTTCTTCTAGTATGTTTTGAAGTGTTGCTGCGATATTTTTGTGTCGCTGGGTTATTTTTTCGTTTTCAGATCTAGGTTCTCCAAGAAGGTTTTCAAGTTTCTTACTCCACATTTTTCTTTTATAGGTATAGGCGAAATATTCTGGATTTAGAGAGTAAGAACCATCTTGGTTTATCGTGATCAGTTCGTTGAATTCTTTTTGGTAGATGGGCTTACCGTAGGATGCCAGGCCCATGACTTTGTACTCGCCATTGTTGGGGACAAAGCCTAGAAAAGCTGTAATTGTGCTGTAAAGAAGTCCGAGGGAATGTGGGAATTCAATATGCTTTAGGGGCTGAACGCTATCTTTTTCTCCGTAGAACATTTGATTCGTCTTTCGTTCGCCTACTCCATCAATCGTTAGGATAGCCGAGTTTTCGAAAGGTGACGGATAAAACGCAGATGCGGCATGAGAGGTATGATGTTCTACAAATTCGACTTTGCCGTTATAACCTATTTTACGGAGCTTTTTTCGTATCCTTAGTTTTGTGTTAAGCAGTTTAGGTAGCGCTTCTGAGAATAGTCTATATCCTTTAGGGAATGTGCTTGCAGCGGTTTCTAGAATTCGATCAAATTTTTGTATGGGTTTTTCATAGAAAACAACTTTGTCTATGTCTTCTATCTGCAATTTCTTCTCTTTTAGGCAATAATCTACTGCATTTTCGGGAAAGGAGTTGTCATGTTTTTCTCTTGTAAATCTTTCTTCTTCAACTGCTGCAACAACTTCTCCATCTTGAACCAGTACAACTGCTGAATCGTGGTAGAAACAGGAAATTCCTAGTATGTTCATCAGTACATTGAAGTATACTTTTTGTTTTTCTCACTTTTTTTCCATTTTCCATTTTCTGGTAATTTTACAAGGGCGCCAGGGATACCTATGGCCAGCCATACGGGAAATACGACCAGCATTTGATTTATTCTTTTGAACCAGTGACCCATCCAAGAAATCTTGTTCTTTATTTTACCTTTCATTTTACTACACTACCGGATAGACGAATATGGGGATTGATGAAGTACCAGCAGTTGATATTAGGAAACCTAAAAGGAACATTACAACTGCAGCGGGTGCTAACCACAATTTCTTATTCTCCCAAATATATTTGGACAGCTCCTTAAAGAGCCTGAACCTGTTTTTTAGGAGTTTCATACTACTGTTTGTTAACTAAGGCTACTTTAATATTCGCTGGATCCATCTCTGATTTGCGTTTCTAAAGGATTCATAATGCCTTCAGCAAGTAACTGATGCCCCATAGCGTTAGGATGGCCATCCCATCGAGATATCCTAAACTTATTCCGGCGAGATTGGAACTTTTTAGGTACGTTATAGACTGAAGAGTTAGTCTCTTCAGACCATTGATCCAGATATCTTCTTGCTTTATCAGGCAGTTTGTCGACTCTGTAGTATATTAGAGGAGTGTTATGATTGTGGGAAGTTTTACGGATAACTTCCAGATATCTAAAAGATGTGTTTTCAATAGGTTGGTTCTGAATGTACTGACTTTCTATCCTGTAACTTTCTTTTCTTATTCGTTCTCTTATCTCGTTTTCTGTCCAACTATGATTTTGGCTCTCTGTTCTAACTTTTTCTCTGGCTTGTTTCTGCATCTTATTAAGTTTCTCTCTTGAGCGTCCATCATTACTGTTTACTGTAACTACTATCAAATCTGGGTTATATTGGAGCCCTTTATGCTTGAGAAGAAGATATTTGTCTTTCATTCCGTAGCCAGGTACGCCTGCGTTTATGACTTGGATTTTCTTAGAAAATTCTTCGTTCAGTTCTCTCTCCAGCCTTTCTATATAAACATCGCTTCTGTTAATTCCATATCCAAAGGTAAGTGAGTCGCCGATAACTAATATCCGAAATGTATTCTCAGATTTTTCCAAATTAAAGGAGCTATCTCTGAGTCCTCTGTTATTTATTTGAACTTTGAAGGGAGGTGTTCCCCAGGAGTCGGCCCATCCAGAAGTATTAGGTTTGTTTATGGTATATAGGGGGCCGTCGCTCTTTACAATAAACCATCCCGTACCATATTTCTCCTCATGAGGTTTCTTGGAAGATGTAAATGTTTCTTCTATTACATTTCCAGTAATAGAGTTGGTGCTTGAGACAATTGGCTCTGTGACAATACCTAGTATAAAAGAAGAGGTCAGGATAAGTAAGACTGTTAGAATTTCGTGTAAATCTTCTCTCACGATTTTAAAGCCTTCTTCATCTGAGTTCTAGACTTTGAGCGATCTCAAGTGCTTTTCCGGAGCTGAAATTGTTTTCAGGTAAATAAATTTCTATTTCTGCAAGCTTGTTTTCGGAGTTGAAAACACGCCAAGTAACTATGTACAAGTATCGACTTATTTTATCTCCATTTTTAGGAACCAGTTCATATTCGGGGTTAGCAAAACCTTTTCCATATACAGGGTCTTCTTCGAACTCAACAATGTCCTGCTCATTTTTTTCCGAGGTTTTCTCAGGTTTGTAAGGATGAGGAACATCTGTTTCGTTCTCCGCAAGTTCGCTCTTTCTTTCTTTTATGTAGTTCTCCTCATCTCGATCTTCCAAATCAACTAATGAAAGGTCTATTGTAATTTCTGATGATTTCAACCTATACTTTTCGTAGTCGTCTATAGAAAACTCGCTAACGATTTCAGGATCTTCTACTTCGTCGGATTCAAAGGTAAAGTCCGTCAAGGATATCACTTCAGTAAATGTTTCGGCACCATACCATCTAAGTGTTCGGGTTTTTCATAGTCATAGATTTCTAGCATCAGAGGCGTGAAATCCATACAGCTTATAGGTCTTGACACTCCATTTTCTGCAAAATCAGGTCCGCTAACTATATAAGCACCATTTTTGTTATGTTCTGCTCTGGAAGGAGGGCAGTAGCTAGGTTTTTCTTTCTTGAAATACCACTTCTTCGGCCCCTTCCATATTCCATATTCGAAAAGTTTCTCGAACTGCTCATGCATCCCATCTTCTGTATTGCTTTCTTCTTGGCCATGCGCTGAGATCACTACTATGTTTGTATCTTCAGAAAGCTCCTCCATATACATACCAAGTACTTCGTCAATGTGGCGATAAAACTGTCCTAGGAGATCTTTTTCCCTGATTTTTTCATCTGTACTACTATGAAAAGGATTTTCTTTACTTCTTGGCCATAGAAGATGCTGTATATTATCGCAGAAAAACTCTTCTGTTAGGAATATATCCCAGTCTTCCTTTTTGAATATTTCAAACCGGGCTTCCTGGATCTTTTCACTCATTTCAATATCAACTTCCAATTTTCTCTCTAAATACTCTAGTTCAGTGGAACAGTTTTCAGGATATGAAGGAGGTATAGCAAGAGAGGGAGTAATAGGATAGTTTTCATATTCCTCTAAAAGTTCTGATCTGACGTTTTCGTTATTAGAGGCTCTTTCATTATTCTTCAAGAGTTGGGGTTTATTCCAGTAACCTGAAACCCAGATCCCATCTTTTGGAAGATCGGGGGCAGGATAGGTCGCAGGGGAGAAGATACCTAATTGTACAGACTTATGTTTATCCATGACTTCCCAGACCCAAGGAACTTCTACATCATTACTGGTGTAGAGTCTCGTATTATCAAGGTTTTCAGGAGGTACTCTCCTCATACCATATTCTTCAGGATCTCTTCCGAAAATAGATCCTTGGACCGTATTAGTTTGAAAGTCATCTATGCCATGAGAAGCAGGAGTGCAGCCAGTCAGCAAAGAGACATAATCTACCGCTGAGGCTGTAGAGAATACTGACTTAGAGGTGCCGTAGCTGCCGTTTTCCATCAACTTTTTGAAATTCGGCATCAATCCTTCCTCTGCTTTCTCAATCATCTTCTCATAAGAGAGAGCATGTACTGGGAAGATAAACGTCTTCATACTTTATCTAAGATCCCTCCATTTGATTATTCTATCTCCAGCTAAAATAACTGCCTTACTTGATAAATATCCCAAGATAGAAACGAATAGTGCTGCTGCGAACATATCTGTTATTTGATAGGTTCTTGAGGCTTCATGAAGGTAATAACCGAGTCCTGATGTAGAACCTACAAGCTCTGCGGCAATTACCACGACAAAGGATACTCCTATAGCTAATCTTAGACCGGTTACTATCGAGGGTAATGCAGAATATACTAGTACGTCTTTCATTATCTGCCAATCACTAGCTCCCATAGTTTGAGCAGCTTCTATCTTGGATTTGTCGGCAGATGCGACGCCGTTTATGGTATTGAGGACTATAGGGAAGTATGAGGCATAGGCTATTACTACTGCCTTTTGTGCGAAACCAATTCCAACTATTAGAATAGTTATAGGTATCAGGGTTATAGAGGACACATTCCGTAGAAAATCTATGAGAAAGTCAAAGAACAACCTTGCTTTTCTATTCCATCCAATAAGAAGCCCTGAAGATACTCCAAGAATTGATGCTACAATAAAACTAAGATAGGTTCTAGTCAAAGTTGCTTTTCCATGATGAATAAACGTTCCATCCTTTATTCGGAGAAGCATTTGAACAAATGTTTCTGAAAATGAAGGGATCATACCTGAAGTAAAAACTAGTCTTCCAGCAGTTTCCCATAGAACAAGAAAACATAGAAGACCAGCTAAACGGTAGATATTATCGTATTTAATCCATTTCATGTTCGCTGCCTCCAATTACGTCCATAACTTTGTCTTTAGTATCGAAGAATTGTTCTGTTGATAAGACTTCTTTCTCACGTGGAGCTTTTGAGCTAAGGTCTATTTCTTCTGCTATATTGCCTGTTTCTGAGAAAACCAACATTCTATCTGCGAAAAGATAGGCTTCTTCTATATCATGCGTTACGTATATGACGGTCTTATCTGTTTCTTCCAATATTTCTCTGAAGTCGCTATAAAGACTTTCTTTTGTTAGTTCATCAAGTGCTCCAAATGGTTCATCCATTAGAACGAGATCGGGGTCATAGATAAGGGCTCTAGCAACTCCAAGTCTCTGTCTCATGCCGCCAGAAAGCTCTCCAGGATAACTATCTGAGAACTCTTTAAGATCTACCATCTCTAGGTATGTCTCTACTCTTTCATGGGAAACTTTTTGGTCTGCCATCTTTTGTGCTGTGACCAGATTTTCCTCAACCGTTTTCCAGTCGAAAAGAGCATAATCTTGGAATACAAAACCTATATCTCCACTTTTATTGTTGCCATGGTATACTACTTCTCCGGAGGAAGGGGAAACAAGCCCCGCGATTACGCGGAGCAACGTGGTTTTTCCGCATCCTGAAGGTCCAAGCACCGCAACAAATTCATGCTCATTCACTTTGAATGAGACATTTTGAAGTGCTTCAACCTCGCTTCCTCCTTCTTGGAACTTCTTCGAAAGATTTCTGACTTCTAATTGACTCATTACTGATTCCTTAGTTCTCGCTGTACTTGGATGATAGCTTGGTTATGGACCATTGGTTCCATGTCTTGTTCTTCTTCAACCATGCCATGCTTGGCCATAAGGCTTTGAACCTGGTTCAGGTCCTTGGTATTAACTGAGAGGTTTTGAGGTACGGAAGGGAGCACAGTTTCATTTAATGTTTCTTCAGAGTAAGATGTGTACTTTGCTATGTTCTCTATTCTTTCTTCGGGGTTGTTTCTTGCATACTCTGCTGCCTTTGCATATGCTTTCAGGAATCTTTGAAGCTTTTCTGGTTTTTCCTTAACCCATTCTTCTCTCACTCCTACAAATGCAGCTACCCAGTCTCCTCTCGGCATTTCTGCTATCTTCTTGACTCCTACATTGCGTTCAAGCATGGTGAAGTCCGGGTGTGATACATCGAGATAACAGGCATCTACAGAGCCTGATGATAGTGCTGTTTGATATTGGGTCTCATCTCCGAGGAAGGTTACTTCGAAGTCTTTCCCTTCTTCGAAGCCGTGTTTTTCAGCCCACATGGATAGCCAGAGTTCTCCCATGCCTCCAGAGGTAGATAGACAGATGGTCTTTCCTTTGAGATCTTCCGAGGAGTTGATGCCCGAATCTTCGGTTGCGACTAGATAAGCTCCTCCAGAGCCATTCTGTGTATATTGAGATCTTCCAGCTACGAGCTTCAGTGGGAGATCATTAGCTCTTTGGTAAGCTGCAGGCGTGGTAGCTGAACTACCTACCTCTAATTTTCCATTCAAAAGGGCTTTGCCGATTTGAGGGCCAGGCATCTTTACCATTTCGGCGTCGAAACCGGCTTCTCGATAAAATCCTTCTTCAATGGCGGTGTAGTGAGGAGAAGTAAGTGCGCTAGGCACATGTCCAATACGCAACTTATCTAGTTCTTCGCTGTTACTAGGTGAAGAAGTATCTGTTGAGTCAGTATTTGTAGTTTGAAGGAAACCTATGCCTAGAAGGCCAACAGTTAAGACCAATACGGATATCATCTTGAGTTTGCGTTGTCGAATCATTGTTTACTTCCGAATTTTTTACGTCACTTTAAATAGGTCTTCCAGTGTAAACTAGTTTACTATTTCCTTTACACAAGCAAATGTTTTTTTACTAAGTCTTCGTAAACACTCTCCTATGGATATTAGAAGATTTCTGCAGAGATGTTTCGAACGTTTTCCAGAAGAAACAGCTCTTGAATCAGGAAGCAGATCTCTGACTTTCAAAGAGTTAGAAGATAGGGTATTGAATATATCTAGAAAGCTTGACGCTCTAGATCTTCAGAAGGGTAGTACTGCTGCTTTATTCACAGAGAACAATTTTGACTCACTACTTCTTATCCTTGGTTGCTGGTACTCTGGAGTTCGTATAGCAGAAGTAAAACCTAAGACTAGTTCTGAAAATATCTCGTACTTTTTAGATGATTCTGAAGCAAATACTGTGTTCTATAGTAAGGAACTTGAAGAAAAAATAGAGAAAGCCGATCTCGGATCTAGACAAACCGTTAAGATAGAAAATATAGGTTCATTGCCCGAAGGAGAAATCTCCGATCTTGAAAAAATGGATGATGAAATTGCAAGTATCAGTTATACAAGCGGTACAACAGGAACTCCTAAAGGTGTTCCATATACTCATGATAGGCTGCTTCACAACGTTCTTGTGCTTCTCATCCGAAACGAGGTGAAAGAAGAGGATGTGGTTTGTCTTATTTATCCGTACTATGGTGTAGGAACTCTAGAGTTACTCGCTAGCCTGAGTTCGGGAGCAAAAGTAGTTCTTCCAGGTGAAAGTTCTCCTCAAAATATTCTCAAAACGGTTGAAGAAAAAGAAGTAACCAGTATAGGAGGGGTTCCAACACAGCTTAAGTCTCTAGCTGAAGAGACATCAGAACAAGACTACGATCTTTCCAGTCTCAGATATGTTCATACAGGAAGTGGCATAATGACAGAAAATGTCTATGAAATGATCAAAGAGGAATTATGCATGAACATCTGCACGAGTTATGGCTCTTCAGAAGCAGGAGAAACACTATATCATTTAGGAGACTCTATCTCTATTGGGCGTCCAACAAGATTTCAACGTGTTAGACTTATTGAAGAAGGTTCGAAAGACCCAGAAAATATAGTTGAGGGTTCAGGTTCGGGCGAACTGATAGTTAGTATGGATGGACCGCAGGTGTTCGACGGCTACTGGAATAAGCCAGAGAAAACCAGTGAAGTAGTAAGAGATGGTTGGTACTTTACAGAAGACATAGTTTACAGAGATGAAGAGGGGAAATACTGGTTCCGAGGCAGGAATGATGACATGATCATCAGCGGAGGAGTGAAAATCTCACCTGTTGAAGTCGAAGATACTTTACTTTCTCATTCTAAGGTAAAGGAAGCAGGAGTTGTAGGAATTGAAGATGAGAAATGGGGTGAGAAGGTAGTAGTATTTGTGGAAACAGAAGGAGAGATATCTGATGAAGAGCTCGATAAACACTGTCGTCAGTCTGATTTAGAGAACTTCAAGAGGCCGAAAGAATACATTTTCACTGATAAATTACCTCTCAATAAGACTGGCGGTGTAGAAAGGAAGAAGTTAAGAGATTCTTACTAAGTTCTACTAAACACTAATTTTCCATTTTTCTCCTTTCTTTCGACTCGTTTTTCCTTTTCCAATAACTGTATATGGGATATAATTTCGGCCATTCCCAGGTAGTATTGATCCTTATTGAGTTCTCCGAAGAAACTTTCCATAACTTGGAAGGCAGTTACTCCGCCTTTTATCTCATCGAATATTTCTTCTTTCCTTTCTTCATGATGCTTTATTATCTTTGTAGCTCTCTCACCTACATCTTCTATTAAATCTTCATGTCCTCCATAACCCTTCATGCTATAAGATTTGAAAGAATGAAGTGAGTTTAAATAGAGAATGAGACTGAAGGGAGGTTTAGAGTCACCTTCAGGAAGCATCAACATCGGGTTAGGCGTTATCTCAGGTAACATGAAATCTCCTGTGAAAGCTAGTTCTTTCTCGTTGAGTATGAAACACATACTTCCTTTTGCGTGCCCCTCTACCTTTACGCATTTGAGCGTTTCTGATCCTAAGTCTATTGTCTCGCCGTCTTCCAAGTTTCTGTCAACTTCGAGAACAGTACTATATGTATTCGGCAAACCTTCTTCTAGAGCTTGTTCGATTTCTTCCTCTCTGACTCCCATACGACGGAAGTAATCTGAGAAGAATTCAATTTGCTTCCGTTTGTAGCTCTGAAAGTTTTCTACAATTTCAGCAGCTTCTCGATGGATACAAATCTCTGCTTCAGATACCTGCTTCATACGGTGAGCATTACCGAAATGATCAGAATGAGGATGAGTGATAAGTATGCTTTCAATGTCTTCCGGTTTTACATTGTTTCTTTTCAGACCATCTATAACTGCGTTGAAGGCTTTTTCTGTATTGGGGCCCGGATCAATCAAAATAGTCTTTTCTGCATCTAAGAGGATGCAGTTTACTTTATCTACTTCCTTCGGGGCAGGTACTTTGATGACATCAAGGTTCATCAGAGATCAAATAGTCTCTTGGGGTTGTCTTGGAGTATTTTCACTTTCTGTTCCTTTGATAGGCCTTCGTGGTCGATGATTGTTCCAGGATGGTCGCCGTCGGGGTGAGGATAGTCAGAAGTATAGATTATCTGATCTTCAAGCTCCATCATCTCCAACATCTTTCCAATATATTCGGGGTTATGTGATTTTTCCATTACCTGTGTGCCGTAGTAGAATTCTCTCAGATACTTGCTCGGCTTTCGATCTATCTCTGCTTCATAACCTTTGATCTCAAACTCTCTATCTAAACGGTTCATGAGCATTGGAACCCATGAAATACAGTGCTCAATAAATACGAAATCGATATCATATTTGTCAGGTATTCCCTGGCCTATAAGGCTTGTAGCATTCCTTACGTGTCCCAGCACTTGAGTTAGAGCACGGTGTTCAAAGTGATTGTCCATATCTAAGCTTCCGCCTGGGAATCCTTTGATATCTGCAGACATTCCATGCATTACAAAAGGAAGACCAGATTCCTCTATTGCTTCAAAAAGAGGTTCATGTCTCTTGTTACCCATAGGTTTCTCTGTATTGGCTGAAGAAATTATATAGGCGACATTATCATTATCCATGTATTTTCTTATTTCTTCAGCGCTTTCCCTGGGGTGGTTAGGGTTAACTCCTATAGCTGTATTGTATTTGGGGTTATCTACGGCAAGATTATTGATCATATACTCATTAGCGGCCTTAAGATATGCAATTTGTTTCTCCGTGTTGGCAATATTGGAAGATTGAATGGCATGTAAGGAGTTGACTATGATTTTATCTGCCTTTATGTCGTCACTTTGTTCTTCGATATCTTCTATAGTTTTCAGCGGTTTTGTCAAAAGAGGCAGACCGCCTCGTTCTTCGCCGGAGTTACAGTTATAGAAATTCCAAGGTATAGTTCCTAGTGCGCCGTTTGCACTTGCCTCCAGAACATATCCGGATTCTTCCGTCTCCCGGAGCTCAGGATCGTCTAGAAGCTCAACTAGATCATTTATGTTTTCTGTTGTATGTACTTCGGCGTCGATAATTTCAATTTCTTTAAGGAGTTCTTTATTTTCGACCTCGAATCCGAACTTGTCTGTGGTATTTACGTCGGCCATAAGAGTTCTACGTTAGATTTTTCACTGTCTGCTTAAATACTTCTTCCGGTGTAAATTTGTAAACAGAACGGTTTACACTGAGGTTTCTATTGATTTGTTAGCTACAATCCACAAAGCCCCATCCATTAGATAAGAGTCTCTAAGGCCGCTACTGCTTTATTTTAGTACCTGTACGATATATCTCTAGTTCTAGAAGTCAGAGCATACTGGGAGAAGAATATGTGAACTTGGCAGTGAGTACTTGAAAAAATAGCTATTTCTGTTTCCGCAAAGTATTTCCGTCTAGGCCGGAGTTCTTTAGGTCTAGAAAATCAAGGATCGTAGGCGTTATATCAACAGCTTCAGGAGTTTTTCCCGTATGAAGTTCAAAATTAGATATAATTACTCCTTCGCTGTCCGGAACTCGTTTCTCTTCGGGCTCTTCATCAAACATTTCACTAGAGCCTATAACATAGTTAAAACCTCTTCGAGGGACAGGGATTATGTCAGGTCCATTGGTCTCATTGTATATTTCTTCCGTTAAGAGTACATCACGGAAGATTTTTCTCCCGTCATACTCTAGGTTCTCAAGCTTCTCCACCAGCTCTTGATGTACCTCCTGATCGGCATATAGATTCCCTAAATAGGCTCCGCCAGGCTTAACATCCGAGTCTTTATCTATTCCTTCTACTGCGCCATAAAGATCAGACCAATCGATTTCTTGACTCTCTCCCATGTATCCTTCCTTTTCTAACCATTTACCTATATCAAATTCTGCCTCTAGATCTTGAAAACCATGGTCTGAGACAATCATTATATGTACGTCTTCTTCTACTTTTTCCAGTAACTCGCTGATGCAACGGTCTACTTTTTCGTAGAATCTCATTATGGTAGATTTATCATCGATAAAATGTTGTAGACGTGCATCGCCAGTAAACGTTAAGAAGAAGATATCCCAGTCTTTCTCAATAAGGTTTTCTGCTATCCTAAATCTCTTCTCAGCGAGTTCAAATATATCTTCGACAAATCTTTTCTCTCCTTCATCAAAGTCTATAGGCTCAACTCTATAGTTCTCCTCCTTTAATGTGCTATTAAGTGTTGGTGGCCATGCAACGGCTCCGGAACTGGAAGGAAAACCGCTAACAATATATCCATTAACTTCGGGAGGAGGACTAGTCATAGGTGTATTGACAGAGATAACTTTTTTCTCTGCATCATTTAACATATCGAAGATCGTCTCTGTTTCTATATCTTTATAGTTGACATATTCTCCATGATCGAGAGGATTATTTTCGAAGCTAAATATACCGTGTTTGTCGGGGTAAACTCCTGTTAATATAGAGGACATAGAAACAGGTGTGGTGGGAGGCAGAGGGGATTTGAGGATTGAGATATCTCCTTCAGAAGCAATTTCAGAAATTGTGGGTAAAGAGCCGTTATTAATTC
>SDGW01000036.1_pt1 | contig 47147 bp, 37 predicted proteins | sample 2873831 | NCBI WGS metagenome assembly SDGW01 (sample SAMN08132700, study PRJNA421101) | hypersaline lake metagenome | isolation source: celular fraction 0.22 microns magnesium sulfate-rich crust from ephemeral... | place: Spain: Penahueca Lagoon, Toledo | collected 2011-07 | reverse complement strand
CAGTGTGGGAAGTATTTCGGGTGTTCGTGGTGGATGGAATCCGAAAGCGGGGAGCGAACGGACGGTTCGACGCAGATCGATTCGATGGGTGTGTTCGACGACTGCGAGTCGGTGCTGGTCAACGCGAACGACTGCCGATGGCCGATGTCTGCGGGGGCGTGTGGTGAAATCAACGACGTGTACGGCGAGATCGACATGCTCCTCATGCAGTACGGGGCGGCGAACTTCTACCCGCAGTGCATGGCGGATTACTCGCACGCGGAGAAACTAGACGCGAAAGCCGACGTCGCCGTCGAGATGCTCCAGGACGCGGAGTCGTTCATCGACGTCCTGGAACCGGAGTACTACATGCCGTTTGCGGGGAGCTACGTCCTGGCCGGGGACAACGCCGACCTGAACGAGTACCTCGCCGTCGCCCGCCGCGACGAGGCCAAAGACTACTTCGAACAGAGTGATGCGGTACCCGACTCCTCGGAGTGTATCCTCCTGAACAGCGAGGAGCATTTCGACCTCGACACGGAGCGCCAGTCGGCGCCGTACACTCCCATCGACGAACGGGAGAAAGCGGCGTACATCCAGAACGTCCTGGCGGAGCGGGACTTCACGTTCGAGTCCGATCCGATGCCCGACCGTGCGACCTTCGAGGAACTGATTCCCGAAGCCTACGAACACTTCGAAGTGAAGCGTCAGGACCTCGGCTACGAGTCCGAGACCGACGTGTACCTGCAACTGCTTGACGACGAGTTCGCGAAAATCTCGATGGAAGGAGACGGGTTCGAGTTCGTCGACCTCGACGAGTACGAATCCGCTGAACAGTACGTCCGGATGGATATCGACCCGCGGCTTCTCGTTCGAATCCTGAAGGGGCCGCGGTACGCACACTTCAACAACGCGCAGATCGGGTCACACATCATGTTCCACAAGGATCCGGACATCTACGAACGGCCGCTGTACTACGCGATGAGTTTCTTCCACACCCCGGTGTAACGGCGGAGCTGGGGTTCGTTCATCCCGAATCTGTGCCGGTCGGTAGGACGCTACTAACTATACTCCGTCCACGACCCTCGGCAGGTATGGATCAGGGAAGGGGGCGCCGCTAATGTGGCCGTGGGAACACGCTGCCGTCGCGTATATCAGCTACTCAGTGGTGTCCCGGGTGGCAACTGGTGAGACGCCCCGTGCTGGGCCAGTCGTCGCGCTGCTCGTCGGGTCACAGCTACCGGATCTGATCGACAAGCCGCTCGCTTGGTGGTTGCAGATACTTCCCAGCGGCCGGTCCCTCGGCCACTCGCTGTTCTTTGCACTGCCGTTCGTCACGATGGGCGTCTGGGTGGCGCGACGCTATCGCCGAACCGATATCGGCGTCGCACTGGGGCTCGGGTATCTCCTGCATCTCCCTGGCGACGTGGTCTATCCAGTCTTGCTCGGCGACAACCCCGCGTACGGGTTCTTGCTGTATCCGATCGTTCCTCGCGAGGGGTACGTCGAGTCGGGAGCACTCGGCAAGATTTCTGGCCTGTTCGGTGAGTTCCTCGGATTCCTGCAGACGCCACGGGGCATGCTGTACCTGAGTGGTGAACTCGGACTGGTCGTCGTTGCGCTGTGGCTCTGGGTGTGGGACGGCAAACCGGGACTCGGGGCGTTCAGCAGACGGCTCCGACGGGCGATCGCTGGGTGACGTACCCCTGGATCGGTGGTAACGTACTACTACCTGATTTTTGTGGGGATAACAAAGCGGGCCGCTTCCGTTCCGTCGGTAGCAGACCGCCGACGCTTCGAATATATCATGTCCGGCGAACGACTTCACGTGACTGTTCTCGTGGCGGTCGTCTTCACCGTCGTCACTGCCTCCGTCGGTGTACAGGGGCAACCGACGGTCGACGCCACGATCGACCCCGTCACACGACAGAGCGAGTGTATCGACGGAAAACTAGCGCAATCGTGTCATCAATCGGCCCTGACCAAAGGGAGTGTCCCCAGCGTCGCTCGACAGATCTCGCAGGAACTCCCGCCCAACCGTACCGCTCAGACACAGCCGGCACAACCGATGTCGACGAGCGTCTCGCGAACCGGCTCGAACAGTTTCAGTGTCGCTGTCCGGAACGCCAGAAACGGTCAGTCGACTGCCGTCGAGCCGCCGAGTGCCGTCGGTGACGCAGATGATGACACCGATCTGCGCTCGTTCGACGTGGTGTCGCGCGGTGGGGCGTCGCAGTTCGACCTGGATTTCACCGTGGACAGCACGCTCGAGTCGCTCCCGTCAGCTGCTGCATCGAGCTCGCCGGACGCATTCGATACACCGCTGTTGTACAGCACGGTCGAATCGAGTGCGAGCTCGAACGATTTCGGCATCACCTATCGCTTCGACGTCGAGACCGATTACCTCCGGGAGGCCAACGCGAGACGAAACGATATCATGGTCGCTGTGTACCGGGGCGGCGAGTGGCAAACGGTCGATACCACGCGAGGTCAGGAAACCGGGAACGAGACGGTGATCAGGGCCTCTGTCGCTGGACCTGCACTCGTCGCAGTTGGGATGCGCCATCCCAACATCAGTGTGGTCGACGTCTCCCCCCAGAATCCACCGGCCCTCTCGAACCGAACGTCACGGCTGGGGCTGACGCTGGCGAACGACGGCAGCCGAGACGGGACAGAGACGTTCAACGTGACCGCCGACGACCGGACGATCGCGACGCCGACAGTGTCCGTCGCAGCCGGCACCCAACGAACGGTGACGGTCCCGGTCCAGTTCCAGGAATCAGGTGAGACGGACGTCGAGGTTGGGGAGTACGAGACGCGTCTCGACGTCGCTGAACCCTCTCCAAATATCTCAGTGACGGCGCTGTCGTTCGACCGGACACGGATCGAAACGGGCGAGACAGTCACCGTCGATGCGACGGTGACGAACGCCGGGACTGCCGGCGGTGTCGGGAGCGTCCAGTTCCGAGCGTTCGGTGACGTCGTTACCGTCGAACAGGTCGAACTTGCCCCCGGGCAGACGCGAACAGTACAGTTTACGCAGCAATTCGACGCACCCGGGGAGTATCAGCTCGGTGTGAACAACCGAACGTCCACGGTCACCGTTCGCCGGGGACCGAACTGGGAATCGACGCCGGCGGAAGACACTGGAACGGTAACGTCCGGCGGCGACGAGTCCGACTCCGACGGCTCCTTCCAGTGGGCGCTCATTCTGCTGGGCGCTGGCGTCGTCCTGATGTTCGGCCTCGTGACTGTCGGACGGATGCTGCGGGACTAGCAGCGACAACTCGGTTCACCGATCGGCTTGCCCCGTCGTGTTGACTCGGCCTGTCGCGTTGGGAGCCGTGTTGTTCTGTGGGACCCGCGTCGAGACGTTGATCCACAACTGGAGTCGCTGGTCGGCAGTCGTCGCACTCGCCTCGGCTGGCGCGTCACCGCGGTACAGGAAGTAGACGAGTCGGAGGTTCGTTCCCGCCCGCTCTGGAGTAATCTCGTGAGGGCGTTGCCAGCTTTCGTTCGGATCGAGCTCGACGGTGAATCGTCGTTGCTCGCGCTGTGAGAGGACCTGTAACCGTTTTTCATTGTTCGTCCGAACCTGCTGGAGTTCGGCGACGACCGTGTACGCCGACGTTTCCCGGCGATTGTTTGTGACGCTGACGACGAGTTCCTCCGGTTCACCCTGCGTGAAGTTCGTCGGATAGTCTGCACTCACGTACTCGCCGCCTTCGGAGCGGGTCATGAGGGCGAAGCTGGTGAACTCGGCGTCGGGTTGCGGGACGGACATCGCGTAGGCGGCGGCACTGACACCGAGCAGAATGCTGAGGACGAGAACGAGATTGACGAGGCTATCGATCGAACTACCCCCGAACAGGAACGTCCGTGTGTCGGTTACCCATTCGCCGAGCGGGAGGCTGAATCGGTCCGAGACCGGCAGTCGAAGGCGGCGAAACAGGGCGGCCACGACGCAGCCGACGGTAAACACCGAGAGGATGCCGATGACTGTCGACTGCGTCAACGCGACGCCGAACGCCGCCAGTCCGAGCGCAAACAGCGGGATGAGCGTCACGCTAATGCCAAAGGAGAGGGCCAGTCGCTCTCTGAGCACGATTCCGTCGTTGACCGTCACCCCGTCGAGAGTAGTTACCTGCCTCTCGCGGCTCTGTGGGCCGTCGCCGGGGAAAATGACTGCCAGTAACGCGTACCCGGGAACGAAAACGAGTAGGAGTCCGCCGATGAGAAAGCGCCAGAGTGGGTCATCGGGGATGAGTGCGATACTCGAGGTGAGGAGAGCGACGAACCCGAGAATCAGCACGAGGTCGAGGGGAAATGTCTTGAGATAACTACGCACTTGCTGCCAGCTGGAATCCGCTTGCGTACTCATTGGAATTGGCGAGAGGGGACCGTGTCATTGCCGTCTCTATACCGGGACATTCGAGCAAGCGAACGCTTGCTCGTGCTGGTCTTTGTTATAGACGCGCTATCCGTGCTCCCCCGTAGTCCGCGAGTTTCAGAGGCATCTGTGCGCTGTGGGATCCAGGTCCTAGCAGAAAGATCGATTATGCCCGGCCCGACGCAGAGTCCTCCGTAGCGTCTTTGTGAGTTGCCGTGAGTGACCGACGAAGAAACTCAGGCCGAGGTTCCGATTCCGCGTTCGACGGGACTCTGCTGTTCGATGGCTGAAACGAACTCAGTGACCCCGTAGTACTCACCGTCGATCTCACAGGGGAGTACCAGTTCGAGTTGCTCGCCAGAATACACGCCAAGACAGACCTGCGGAAGGACGATCCGCTGATACTGCTCGTCCAAGATCGAAGAGGAGACCTGTTGCTCTTCGAAAGGAAGCTCCGTGTTCGATTCGACTCTGGCACCCCAGGTAGTGAATTCGTCGATGTATTCGAGAATCCGCCTGCCAGGGCCGGTCTCTGCGGCCGAGCTATTGGGACAAATTGACTTTCCCCAGACGGTGACGTCTACCTCGTCGAGGTGCCCTTGACGCTCGAACGATTGGAGCTGTTCGAGGACTTCGTCCTGCTGTTGGCACGTTCCCATCGGCGGCGCAAGCGAACGAAGAAACACTTGCACCCGTGGAGAGCGCCCCGCTTGGAGCGTACCTGTCTTCTCTTCCCACCACTCATTCGATTGATTTGAACTGCGTTTCATTGTTCACCCGTCCCTGGCCACCTTTCACCAGGGGTATCGGATATGGGACGCCCACCGGTCTTAACTGCAGTAGACTGTTCGTACCGGTTGCAACTCGTTAATTTCCGTGGGAAAAGCGTGTATTATTCTCGACGCATCCTATCTCACGAGTATACTATACTTACTGCCGTCGTGTATGGCTCGAGATAGTCGTGTACGATACAGTATACAGGCATACTGGGGCTAGGTACTCTTTACTCCCATCGTGTCGTCACTCTGTGAACAACTACGACGGACGTTCAGTCACGTGACTGCGGCTCGGCTTCGATTGCACGTTGTCGCACGTGTGGTGCAGTGTGACGAACGGGATGAGACCGACTGGCCACGTCGAGTAGTACTGTTCGATGTCGAGGAGCGTGTGAAAAGGCACGTGGAGACCACGTGCCGGCGCGTGAGGTGAAGGCAGCGGGGAACCAGAGGATTTGTGGTTCGGGTCCGGCAGGGCTCCCCCGTTGTGGAACGGTGTCGGGCTCCCGTTCCGGGGCTTGTGACACGTCACGCAACTGTGCGCGAGGCCCTTTCGGCTGTTCCCGTCAGGGCCCATCCTGATGCAAGATTGCTACCAGTATTGTTATCCACTTCCTATTGGTCCGTGGCATCTCGGCAGAAGGCTGCTGAAAGCAGGTGAGCGCTCGGATTCTGGCTCCTCTCTCGAGCCAGTTCGAGTTAACCAACACACACTCATCTGGACGTTCTGTTGGTTAACCCGAGTCGGCTACTGCGGATAGTGACCGCATACCAATAATAATCAACAATAATTAACTATGCCGCCGTCGCCGACTGACGGCGGGTACGTATGACTCGACCACGATACACGGACGTTGACAACATCGGTGTTCCAGTAGTGCCGCTACTGTCCTCACGGGAGAACGACTCGGCGCAAGCGACCTGCTGTGCCCCCGAGCTGGTTGACGAGATCGTTTGGGTTCACGATCCAGAGTGAGCTTCGCGCTGACGGCTCCGTTCACTGTGACCATACAGCGAGACAGTGAATAGACGATTAAGACTCTATTAACACACCAGGTTTCCGGTGTAATATCGCGTCTGAATCGCTGTATCTTTGATTTAGCGAGAATCTCGAACTATTACCTTCGAATGGATGCTCTTCCCTGTGCTCACGCTTGTTGGCTACTAGCCTCATACTAGTAGATGACGCACACCACGTTTCCGGTAAAAACCAGTATACTGCTACAGATACACTCAATTATATTATATAATTTATTAGTCTATTATCGAGATAGATATTGGTCTGTAAACAGTCATACAACCGGTATTCATCGGAAACATGGTGTCCCTGTGATGGATTAATGATATAATATGGATCTTTGTGAACTCACTCGTCATCTGGCTTGACGCTGGAACTGAGAACACGAGTATCCGCTGGGTACGCGTCTGTTCCGACTATCAGGATCGACGAGCGGATGCAGCAATCAATGTATAGCGTCGTCACCTCGTTTCCGATGAACTGTATCGTGAATTCTCTCCGATGCTTATCGGAACAAGGATATAATTTCCGATGAATCCGAGATGCCGGTACAACCTGCTGCGAAGCCTTTTTCCTTTCGATTACACTGGAAACGTACTGTGTGGTTTTCGGGGAAAAAGTAAAGTCAGTTCCACCGGAAATGAGGTCTGAACTAGGATGTCCGAATCGGACGATCTTTTCATTCGAGAGGATCCAATCTTCGCGAACAAGGAACTTCTGGAGATCAATCATCTTCCGGACGAGGGCCGTATCGTCGGGCGGGACGAGGAGATCAGTCAGCTGGCGAACGCTGTGAATCCCGCGATTTTTGGACAGAGCCCGAGCAACATTCTCATCTACGGAAAGACTGGGACTGGCAAATCTCTCTGTGCGAAATACGTGTCACAGCGGCTGATCACGACGGCTGACGAGGAAGGTGTCACGGCTTCGTTCGCTTACGTCGATTGTGCCCAGGACTCGACCGAAACGCAGGCTGTCCAGACCATCGCAAGCGCGCTCAACGATCGTGCCGTTACGGACATCAAGATTCCCGATCGTGGCATCAGTACAGCGACCTACTACAAGCGGCTCTGGTCCATACTCGACTCTCGGCTCGACGTTGCCCTCATCATCTTAGACGAGATCGACAAGCTGGATGGCGACGACATCCTCATGCAACTCTCTCGGGCCGGTGAGGCCGGCAAGATCGAGGACTGCAAAATCGGCGTCATCGGCATCAGTAACAAAATCAAGTACAAAGATCGGATGGACGAACGCGTCAAATCGAGCCTCTGTGAACGCGAGTTCGTGTTCCCGCCGTACGACGCGACCCAGTTGCGATCCATCATGGAAGCCCGGAGTGACGCCTTCAGAGACGGCGTCCTCGAAGAGTCGGTCATTCCTCGTGCGGCAGCGCTCGCAGCGAAAGAGCACGGAGACGCACGGAAGGCGATCGACATTCTGCGCTATGCCGGCGAGATAGCACAGTCGAACGATATGGGCTCGGTTCGTGAGGAGTTCGTCATTCAGGCCCGAGAGCGCGCCGAAACGGACCGGTTCCGCGAACTGATTCGCGGCTCGACACCACACTCTCGGTACGTGCTGCAAGCACTGACGGTGCTTTCACTCGACGAGTCACAACAGGAAGCGTTCCGCACGACGAAGGTGTTCGACGTCTATCAACAGATCTGCCGCCAGGAAGGGGCAGATCCGCTTTCCCTGCGACGTGTCCGGGACCTCCTGAAGGAACACGCGTTTCTCGACATTCTCGAACAGTCTCGTCACAGTGGCGGCAGCGCAGAAGGGAGTTACACCGAACACCAACTACTCGAAGACCCTCACGTCGTCAAGAAGGTCCTCACCGAAACAGTCGAGTGAGAGCGGACTGTCGATATCGTCTACTCTCCGACAAGTGGTATCGTTAACCTCCCGTCTCGGACGTACTTTCAATTTCTGTGCACGTTTTGTTCGTCCCCTAATTGTCTGGAACCTTTGACAGCAATCAAATAGAACGAGTCTGTTATCATAATTGAAAGAGAGATGATGAGCGAACGATCGTCGGCCGCCCTGAAGGCGCTCCCGGAAACCCACGTGTATCTAGTAGTGATGGTCTTCCTTCTGGTCGGGACGGCAGTTGCCCTGTCTATGGAGCAGAATTTGATCGGCGTCACCGGGTTCCTGCTTCTCGCCCTCATGTCGCTCGGCTATGGTGCGGTTCAGATGTCGGAAGACATGCCGTAAGCAGGGAACTGCTGGATACGCGTACTGACGGTTGAAGCGGTGGCTGAAATCGATCAGTCAGAGAACTCCGAGTATCGTGCTGCTCACGACATCGATTACCGTTTCCCAGATGGAGACGCCGACGATGATACTGAGCAGAGTATCAAATGCGAAAAACGCGAAGAGGCTGGCGCCGAAGAAGTGTGCTTTTCGCAGTTCGAACTTGTGTGAGAATTTGTAGAAGAACACTGCGTTGGCGATGCTCACCGGAATGATCGCGAGCATCTCTCCGACCCAGATCGCTGGATGAGCTCCGTACTGGAGGGCGAGACTGATGGTCACCAGTTGCGTCTTATCTCCGAACTCCCCCACGGCCATCATGCTGAAGATCGGCAGGAAGCCGCCGAAGTAGTCGGGCACCTCGCCGACGACGGGGAGGCGCTGCTCCTCGACGGCCGCGATGCCGGACCCATCGGTGTTGAGCGTCTTCTCGCCGGGATCCGGTGCCGACCGGAACAGCAGGAACGCGAAGAGCAGGAACATCGCCGCCGTGATAGCGTCGAGGACGACCGGTGGGAGTGCACCCTTGACTGCCTGCCCGAACAAGATCTCGATCGCTGTCCAGCCCGCAAACGCAGTTCCCGCCGCTGAGACGACGACGATCGGGTTGTAGTGCGTCGAGAGTCCGGAGATCAGGAACTGGACCTTTTCGCCCGGCAGCACGGCGAGTTGGGTGGTCAGTGCGACCAGCATGATCTCCACGAACCCGCTCACGGGTGGGACACCTCCGGCTCGTCTCGCTCGTCGACGTCGATCGGCCGCGCGCGAATCGTTTCGGCGACGTCGTCGGGGAGGTGTTGGTCACCGTCGTCGTGTGTGATCGTCATCATTCCGATCGGTGCTTTCTCTCGAATTTCGAGTGCCCGACCGGGGACTATCCCAGCTTTTGCCAGGTAGTCAAGTTCCGCCTCGTTGCGATCTCGTACGCGAGCGACGACGACAATATCACCGACAGTGAACTCCGACAGGGGCCGTGCATCGTCGTCAGTCGGTGGTTCCAGCGTCTCTTCAGGGATGGGGTCCCCGTGTGGGTCGACCGTCGGGTTCTCTAACCTTTCTGCGATACGCTGCTCGAATTCCTCGCTGATGTGGTGTTCCAGCACGTCCGCTTCCTCGTGGACGTCGGTCCACTCGTAGTCGAGTTGCTCGACGAGGAAGGATTCGAGAAGACGGTGATGGCGAATGATTTCGATGGCGACAGTCTGTCCCTCGTCGGTCAGTTCAGCACCTTTGTACTTTTCACGCGTGACCAGCCCCCGCTCTTCGAGTTTCTCCATCATACTGGTAACAGTCGGCGAGGTTACGTCCAGGTACTCCGCGATTCTGGACGTTTGGACGGGCGCACCGTGTTCTCGCTGGAGTTGGTAGATCGCCTTGAGATAATCCTCCATCACGTCGCTCAGCATCTTACGAGGAATTAGATGCGTCTAAACTAAAAATCTGGTCATGCTCAGAATAAGCATCGATAGCAATTGGGGGAATTGACTTCATCGAGTCAAATTCAGTGGTCGGCCGGGAATAGAACGCTCGTATTCAGGTTCCCACCGTTCTACATCTGCACCGCAAGTCGGACACGTCTCGAAGTGACGCATCGATGGAAGAAACTGTTCCGCTCCGGTTGCATCGTCGAACACGCCGGCCTGCATCGCGAACGTACAGGTATCTGGATACGACGTACACTGGATTCCAACCACGTCTACGTGTACCGAATCCGTTCCATCCTCCCCATTGTCGGTCATCGTACTCCTACGTCGGATTTTCTCTATTTACATAGTTGGGATCGAACAGATAGACGTGTTACTGGCAGTCTTTTGCGGGAGCGGCTGCGGGATCGGCGACAGATCACATGTTCCACTTGACGTTACTGGCGATTTCTATGTGATCGGTCGAGTGGAGCATCGCTGCGACACCGACGCCGACCAACACCGACCCTGCCAACATGCCAGCGACGAGTGTTGCCCAAACGGCGACCGGTGCAGCCGTTATCGACGGTGAATAGGTCGCGATCGACCAGAAGAAGTCACCGATAAACACCCCGCCTCCGACGAGTAACACCAGGCCGAGAAGCCGACTCGGTGTCGGCGTCGCAGGCTTGTCTTTGATTCGCATTACGTGTCCTTGTGATTCCCAGATGAATATGTGTTACTCTGATTATGGATGTTGAAAATTACACTGTCAATTCGAGATCAGCTTTATCGAAGATCGATTGATGGCGTTCGATTTCGTGACCGACAACCACCATCACATCGAGATGTGAGAGGTGCCAGATTACTGCCAGGCCACTGTGAGTTCAGAAGATACGTATTCTGAATAAAACGATTGAACTGAGGACTGTCCATTGCAGTCTTCGGACGGTTTATCCGGGAACGAACTGACGGACTTTCGATTGTGAGCTACTACTTAACATAGTAGCCATGTAACAAAGTTGGCGTCTCCAGAAAATGTGGTAGCATTAGTCATGAGGGTCGAACAGATTACTTTCGAGGAGTGGGGGACGGAACTTCCGAAATCGGGGTTCGAAGTGTTTCATCTACCGGAGGCACTGTCGGTTATCACCGAGCATCTCGACGCTGAGTGTCGGTTGTACGCTGCAAAGAAAGGCCAGGAAACCGTCGGGTTGCTTCCTCTTTTTATCGAAGAACGCCGCGTCGGCCGCGCTGTCCTTTCACCACCGCCCGGGCTCAGTATTCCGCGTCTCGGGCCGCTGTTGATGCCGAACAGTCCGAAGCTGCGGAAGCGAGAACAGCTCAATCAAGCGCTGATCGAGGGAGTTCTCGAAGACGTCGGTGCGGACTCGTCGACGACGCTGTTCCGGATGCTTACTTCGCTCGACTACACGGATCCCCGACCGTTGTCGTGGAACGGCCTTGATTTGGACCCGAAGTTCACGTACGTCGTCGATACTGCCGACGCATCGAGCCTGGAATCGCTCATGAAAAGGTTCAGTAAGAGCCTGCGAAACAAAATGCGCCGCCTTCCCGAGATGGACGTTCGGATCCGGGACGAGGGACGGACCGGCGCGGTGCGAATCCACGAGGACGTCGCTGAACGGTATCTCGAACAGGACAAAACCCCGCCCGTGAACCGTCGTTTCGTCGAAGATCTCGTCGATTCGCTCGACGATCGGTACCGAGCGTACGTCGCACGGGACGACGAGGGCACGTACCTGGGAGGGATCCTGACGCTTTACTCGAACGATCTCGCGTACTTCTGGCAGGGTGGTGTTCGTAATTCGTACGACGGGATCAGCGTCAACACGCTCGTTCACCGCCAAATTCTGGACGATATCGTGACAGAGCCGGAACTCGAATCGATTACGGGATACGATCTCGTCGGGGCGAATACGGAGCGACTCTGTGAGTACAAAGCGAAGTTCTGCGGTGAGCTATCCGAGTACTACGTCGCCGAGTCCTCGGGCGTCGGGATGACGACGGCGAAAACGGCGTACCGAATGTTCTCCGGCTCGCTCACGAAGGGGTGACTTCTCCCACGACTAAAGTCGTGGGCTTCCCTCACGGAGGGTTAGGCCCACATCGTCCGGAGAGTTCGCAGGTTCCATCTCACCGTTGGTTCCTTTGAGTACGACCTGCGTTTCGGGCTGAGCCACAACAGCCCCCACCGTCGATAGCGGACTCTGAATGTTCTTACCGACGGCTCGTTTGCCGATGTTCGTCGCGCCATTCTTGTCGCCGTTGTCGTCCAGTCCACAGTCGTGGCACTCGACACGGCCCTGCACCTCACGACTCGTGTTCTGCGACCCGCACCGCCAGCACGTGACAGACGTGTCGTACTCCTTGACCGGAACGCACTCGCGCCCGTCGAGATGAGCCTTGTACGTGAGGATGTTCGCCATCTTCGCATACGGCATCTTGTGGGTCTTGTCGTTCACGTACCGCCCTTTGTCGTTATCGAAGCGCAATCCAGTCATATCACCGAACACGATGACGGCGTTGCGCTCCCGAGCGCGAGCGACGAGTTCGTTCGCCACTTGGTGCAGTTCGTGTTCGACCGTTCGAGATTCCTTGTCACCGAGGCGCTCGATGACCTGCGCTCCCGAACGCACCTTCGCCTTCCCGATGGACTTGCGGAGTTGCTTGTAGTGTTCCCGAATGCGCCGAACTTCTGCGCCGTGGAACTGCGTGTTTCGGTCGGAGAGGAACGTGCTGACGGCTATCCACTTCGCACCCATGTCAACGGTGAGAACATCATCGTACTCGTCTGCAATGGCCACAGACCGCTTGCAGACGAGGTGGACGTACCACTCGCCGTCCCGAAGGACGAGTTCCGAGTCGCGGATGCACTCGTCAGTGAGCAGGTGCGTGTCCTTCTCGGGAACGCGAACGGGCACCCAGATGCTATCCCCGCGTTCCTTATCGGGGTTGTAGACGGGGAGTTTGAACCACCACGACGACAATACGGTGCCCTCGTCGTGTTCGATGGTGATGCAGTCGTTGCGGAGAACGACGGGTTGCTCGGTGTCCTCTCGCGGATTCTTGTTCGACCGAACTTTGCCCGCCTGTTGCTTGGTGGCGGAGTAGAGATTCGCGTCGTCGTCACCGTGAACGGCGTCTTGAAACGCAGTGTACTCGCGTTCTACAAGTCGGGCTTTCCACTCGGTGAGCGAGTGGAGTTTGACCCGTACCGTGGTAGTGACTTCCCGATGCATCGTTATCGTCCGGTCTGTGCTTCGATATACTCCTCGATGGTTTGGCTCGACACCTCTCCTGCCGAGGAGACGAAGTACGAGCGCGTCCACAGAGAGGGGAGGCCAAAGTCGAACTCCTCGCGGAGGTTCCGCGAGGTATAGCCCTTGACCTGTTGGATGATTTTGTTCGGGGAGAGTTTCGGATTGCCCGTTATGAACAGGTGTACGTGGTCGGGCTGGATTGCCAGTCGGAGGATGTCGAGGTCGAGTTCGTCGGCTTTCGCCTCGGTGAGTTGTTCGAGGCGGTCAGCAACCTCGTCCGTCAGTATCGGCTTGCGGAACTTCGGACACCACACGAAGTGGTAGTGGAGGTTGTGAACCGATGTTCGCTCTCGACTGTACCCTCGTGGCATACTGTTAGATAGACGCCAATCTATATTAGATGCTTTACTTTCATCAATCCTCGGTCGGCTATTGAGGATTGATTGTACCGTGTGTAGTCGGATTCATCCCACGACTGAAGTCGTGGGCTTTCACCTCGATTCTGTGTAATCGCCGCTACTTGGAACCGAGAACCGTCGAAGAGCGCAGTTGTTTGTAAAAGTGAGCGGCGATGTTTATCGCCGTGGAACCGTGTTCGAGCGTGTAGTATTCCTGAAGATCGGGATTGAACTTCGCCTTGTACTTGTTGATTCGCGGATTTTCGGCTCCGACGAGATCGTACGTCGTGATGCCCCGGGATTTTGCGTCCTCCATCACTGCCCAATCGAGATTGTCGTTGATCGAGATGTCGACGTCTGCGCCGGTTTTGACACCGCCCTGCCATCGATAGATCGTGTCTCTGTGCTCGTATGCGAGAATGCCACCGACAAATTCGCCGGCGACGCGACAGACGTACGGACGCAGCGCGCCCTCCGGAAGTCGCTCGTAGAGATCGGACACGAACGAATCCGAGAGGTGGAACGCGATCCCCTGGTTCTCGTACCGCTCGCGGACGCGTTCCATGATGTCGAGCACGGCATCCCGGTCCTCCACCGCGATAGAGACGTCGTCCGCGTCCCTGCCGTCGCGGATGTTGCTTCGCGCGTCACTACTGAACGACATGAGGAGATCGTCTTCGTCCGGCGTCAAATCGACGAGATACGTGTATGCCGGCTTTGCATCGAATCCCTCCCATTGCATCGGGCGAAGATCCGGATAGTTGCCGTTAAGCCGGACGTGAATGTATCGTGGGTGAAGTTCGTCGTCGATCCAGTCGAAGCACTCTTCGAGAAACGACTGGTGGCGTCGTTCGGCTTTCCGCTGTTTCAGCTTCCCCATGTTCAACAGCGCCGGTCCCTGGTACGGGATGCGCAGGTCCGGTGGCGGCGAGAACGCGGTCGTCAGTGGCCCCTTTTGAATCTCGAAGACGGGAAAGATCCCGACGGGTTCCTGCCCCTTGAACCCGATCAGATGGTGGAGCTGGCACCCTACCTCGTCAGCTTGTGCCTGCAGTGTCTCACGTCGATGGAACAGGTCCGCCTGCGGCGATCGTTCGACGTACCGATTCCACTGCTCGAAATCGTCGTCGGTTACCTCACGAACTTCGATACTCATGTCATCGACTCGGTTGTTGATGAGTCCGAATCTGCTCTCATTGTTATAGAGGTCTTTCGAGGGTCCTGTGTACGTCTCATTGCTGCTGGTACGCTTTGAGGTACTCGCCCATCGCGTACGCCATCCAGGCCTGACACCATCGCATCAACGTGATCCGACGCGTGTAGAACCGCTCTTTGCGGTAGTAGAACTGTCCGTCCCCGGCGTGGAGGTGGTCGAACACCCATTGCAGTATCTGCCGGGCAAACTGGAGATCCCCGGCGTAGGTGAACACGAGTACGCCTTGCGTACTGGCGTGAATATCACGGGGATACGCGTTCTGCTCGTCGAAGTTGGGCGCACCGTCGGCTTCGAACAGTTCCTGGCGGTAGAATTCGAGTGCGGTATCGAGCGTGTCCTCGTACCGATCGTCGCCGGTGACAGCGTGATACCGCTGGAAACACTCGATGACGAAGCCGTTGTGGTGGTTGTCCATCGAGAGATGCGAGGTGTCCGGTGGATGGCGGTACGTCCAGCCTCCGACGTCCGTCTGCAGGTCTGCGATGTGATCGAGTAATTCACGGGCTCGCTCCCGATACTCGGCGTCGCCGTAGTGATCGTAGAGATCGACGAAGAGACGCGCGCACAACGCGCCGGCGTTGATCGTGTAGTACTCCTCCGAGTGATTGAGGTGGTAGTTGACCTTGGCACCGCGCCCTCCCTTCACATGCCGATAGTTGAGATGACCGTCGACGAACTCGGTTGCGCTCTGGGCGACGTTCGGGAACGACTCGTCCAACGCCTCTGCACGGAGAAGCGCTTTGACGCCGTACGACGTCGAGACGATGTCCGGATCGGACGGCTCGCCGCGGCCGTCGAGATGCTGAATGGGATGTCTGTGTCCGCCACAGAAGCCACCGTACCCGGAACACTGGTTGTCGACGAGCCAGGCAGCCAGTTCGGCAGCCTCTCCAGCGTAATCGACAGCCGATTCGTCCGGGGCGAGTGAGCCGCCGTCGAGACCCAATTCTGCAGCGGTGAGGTTCGCCATCGAGAACAGTGCAGTCCCTTTGAAGTTCCGCCGTTGCTCGACGAGTAGCAGTGGTCTGACGTTCACCGGACAGCGCTTACTACTCTCCTGGAACAGCAGATTGAGCCACTTGTTCTCGACTGGGAGCGCCTGGAGAATCCGACTGCTCATGCCGTCGCCGTAGTCCCAGCCGGTGTAGTCACGACGGCGTGCGTACGACAGTGTTTGTAGAAACCGATCGAGTACTCGATAGTCATCGATCGTCGACTCGACACGCTCACCGGTCGTCTCCGAACTGATCTCCACTCCTCTCATGGTTGTAATATGTGAGGCCACCGAACCCGTCGTGATGGCCAAGAGCCTACTAATCCCTCCACTGGTGCGGATATTGTTATAAATCTCCTACTACACGACGGCCTGCAATCATCTAACTGACGCCGCCGTCGTCCTGGGCTTGAATGCTCCTGGTTCGTTTCCGTGAGGTCCAGTGACGTCAGTGTGAACGTCCAGGGACCGCGACGTCACTGATCGATCACTGGAACTGCACCCAGTCGGTGTGGCGACCAACGACGTATCCCCCGCTCGAGATCACCCACAGCAGGAACATAATTTCGTTTCCAAAAGTATCCCGTACAGTCGGCTCCGGGTCGAATTTTCGCGCGAACGGACCTAGACGCCGCACTGTCGACATCGATACCCACAGTAGTGTCCAGTAGGAATTGTATTCTCCCTCGAGGAACATGGTCCCTGTGCACGCACCACATTGTCGGATTGCCTATTGTACCTAGGAGACGTGTTCGTTTCGGCAAGTGAGCCATAACAATGGTGAATCCATCCGAGAATTGGAACCGTTACCCGACGGCGGTACCCATGAGAGAGACAAATGCACTACCGGCGAGGGAATGGCGACTCACCACCAACGGCGGTTACGGTTCTGCTGCCACTGAAGGGGCGAAACGATGAAGATCGTCTCAGTTGTCGGTGCTCGCCCCCAGTTCGTGAAGGCATTTCCCGTTTCGGACGCGCTTCGTGACGAACACGAGGAGGTGTTGATCCACACTGGACAGCACTACGACGACGAGATGAGCGACGTGTTCTTCGAGGAACTGCCGATCCCCGAACCGGACGTGAACCTCGGTGTCGGGTCCCAGACACACGCAAAGCAGACGGCAGCGATGCTCGAGGGCCTCGACGACATCGTCTCGGAGTGTACACCGGATGTCGTCCTGGTCTACGGCGACACGAACTCGACGTTAGCCGGGGCACTCGTCGGTGCCAAACGCGACGTCGTCGTCGCACACGTGGAAGCCGGTCTCCGCAGTTACAACCGCGATATGCCCGAGGAGATCAATCGCGTGCTCACGGACCACTGCTCCGACGTGCTGTTCGTGCCGTCGGAGAGCGCCGTCGAGACGCTCGCCAACGAAGGCATCACGAGGGGCGTCTACAACACCGGCGACGTGATGTACGACTCGCTGCTCGCCGTCCGCGAGCGTGCTCGCGAGTGCTCTTCGATCGTCGATGACCTGGACCTCACCGAGGGAAAATACGTCCTCGCGACTGTCCATCGAGCGGCCAATACGGACAACCCGGATCGTCTCGAAGCGATCCTTGCGGGCCTCAGCAACGCACCGGCTCCGGTCGTGTTCCCCGCCCATCCGAGAACCGTCGAAGCACTCGAAAGTCGGAGTTTCGACCGGACATTGCCGAGCAACGTCGAACTGATCGATCCGGTGGGATATTTGGATTTCGTCAGGTTACTCGACGGCGCCGAACGCGTCGCGACGGACTCCGGTGGTATCCAGAAAGAAGCATTCTATCTGGAGACACCGTGCGTGACATTGCGTGACGAGACGGAGTGGACGGAGACAGTTGCCTGTGGCTGGAACGACCTCGTCGGTGCCGACCAAACTGCGATCAAGCGCGCACTGACGCGGGAGTTCGAGCCGTCGACGGACGAAACGCCGTACGGTGACGGCAACGCTGCAGCACGTATCGTCGCAGCGCTCGAATCGTTCACTGAACGTCCACACCGGAACGTCTCCGACGGAGCCATCACATGACCACGCTTTCTGGAACTGAATACGAGTTCGCGCTGTGCCTGACTCACGACGTGGACAAGCCCTTCAAGACGGCGTATCACGCGCTTTTTTATGCACTCCGTGAACGCGACCCTCGCCATCTTCGCGCGGTACGCGACCAATGTAACCCATACTGGCAGTTCGAGGAGATCATGGCGCTCGAAGAAGCGCTCGGCGTCCGATCAGCATTTTACTTCCTCAACCAGCCCAGCATCGACTCGTTCCCGGTCTGTGACCTCGCTGACTTTTCTGCGCTGACCCAAGAGTTCGGTCGGTACGACGTCAGAGAACCCGAGATCGCAGATCTAATCCAGCGACTCGACGCCGGGGGCTGGGAAGTCGGACTGCACGGTTCGTATCACACGGCAACAGATCCGACCAGATTAGCGGAAGAGAAAGACCGGATCGAAACGGTTCTGGGAACCTCACTCCGGGGCGGTCGCCAACACTATCTTCGGTTCGAGGCACCGGAGACCTGGCAACACTACCGGGACCTCGGACTCAAGTACGACGCGAGTTTCGGATCGCCCCAAACCCCTGGATTCCAGTCCGGATACGACGTCTTTCGGCCGTTCGATGACGACTTCGTCGTCTTTCCGCTGACGCTCATGGAGCAACATCTCCCGGACCCAGAGTCCCAGTATCAGCAGGCCTGGACCGAGTGCGAGACGCTGTTAGACACCGCCAGTAGCGAATCGGCAGTGATGACGAGCTTGTTCCATCCACGATATTTCAATACGCGAGAGTTCCCCGGCTATCGGCAGCTCTACGAGCGGTTGATCACGGAAGCACGAGATCGTGGCGCCTGGATCGGCTCGCCAGGAGAGTTCTACGACGAGTTTCTCAGCAACGAGGGTGTGGTGCGAGAAACGCAGGTCGATTATATCGATTCGATCTCGTGATCGGTCTACGGCGACACTTTTTCCGTCTTCATCGCCGGCTCTGACTTCTGAGTCGGGTCGAAAGGCTCCCAGTCCTGGGAGAGAGTTGGGATCCCATCGAGAGTTCGGTGGTTCGTGGCGACTTCAACTAGGACATCAGTGAGATTCACCTTCTCCTCGAAGAGCGCTCTGCGTCGTCGCTGATACCGATTCTGTATCCCGTCCTGTTGGAGGATCTCCAGCGCACGAGCGCGAACGTTCGAGAACGTCGAGAGATTATCGACGAGGTTCCGCTGTGCGAGCTCGATGAAATTACCCATGTCGTCGGCGCCAACGAACGAGTTCGACCGAATGGCAGGCGTCCCCAGAAGCGCGGCTTCAGTTACCATCGTTTGCGTATCTGCGACTAGCAGCGAGGCTTCCGCCAGGGCATCGTGGAGCCGGTCGGGTGGCAGATCGAACGGCCGTGCTGGCAGGTTTTCGAGAGGACATCCGTTCCCCTCGTCCGAGACGAGGACCGTCGCGTGGTCGGCGAGGTCGTGAATTAGCTGCTGGCGCTGAGTGGACGTGAAGCCGCCTTCGGAGACGTCGTGGTGGGAACCGAAGGCATTGAACCGGAGCAACACGAACGGATCCGAGCCGACACCGAGCGCTGATCGGATATCGTCGTCCGGCTCGAAGAGATCGGGATGCAGATACGCACACTCTTTGAATCCAGGGAACGCGTAGTGGTTCGGTCCGAGATCACGGCGGAACGAATCCGGCGTCAGAATCGCGTCCGCAAACGGCCTGGAGATGAGATGGTCTAACTGCGTCGGCTCAGAGTCGAGAACTAACATCGTCGGTGTTCGAGAAACGGCTCCAGCGTGCGCCGCGTACGCACCCATCCCGAAGATCAGGTCGGGGTCGTAGCTCCGGACTTCTCGTACGATGTTCAGGTAGTGGCGCGGGAGGTTCCTTATAAGAGATCGTTTATTCGTCTCACAGCTCCCATAGATGGTGTACGGAAGATCGAACGCCTCTGCCAGTTCTACGGTACAGCCGTACTCTCTGGCGAGGACCTTCACCTCGTGACCATCCGCCTGGAGTCTTCGCACGGGATATTTATACAGATGAACGTGTGCAGGCGTATTCGTAAAGATCACGTATCGCATACGAATTTGTAGCAGGTATCGATACTTTGTTAGGTCGTATCAAAATCATCAGTAGAGAATTCATACTCCGTTGCTATGTCCGTTGCTGGTGATTTCCACATTCGACTCCACGAGGAAGACCGGCGACGTTTCAGTCGATACTGAGGGAGAGCAGACGGATAGAGACGGCCCGAAGCAGTGTAAACAGGATATAACAATGACAATTCGGCCCCCATCAGAAAACTGATCGGGGGAAGGTAGATATACAATGAGGATTCGTTCTGCGTGGTCACTGCGGTCGGAACAGTTGGATGGGAAACGATGACGACAATCTCAGACGGTCACTGGCGGGAGACGTTCCGCAAGTCAGTGCGGGCAGTACCAACGGATCTGGTACTCCTCCTCGTCTACCTCGCTCTCGGTGACGCGGTCTTGCTTCACGACGCAGCTACCCGACCGCTGCGAACAGTCGTCGGCCTTCCCATTCTGCTACTCTTTCCCGGCTATGCGCTGTTAGCCGTCCTGTTCCCCAAAAAGAACGAGTCGTTCCCGACAGGTAACTTGACTGCTGGTCGAGGTAAGAAAACGGACAATCCTCGCGGTCTCGGCCTCGTGGAACGAATCGCGCTTTCCTTCGGGCTGAGTATCGCGTTGCTTCCCGTCTTCGGGATCGGCCTTTCAGTCATGGGGCTGGCGCTGGAAACGACGGAGATACTCCAGGTCCTGACAGTCGCGATCGTCGTCCTCACACTTGGAGGAGCCGTACGGCGATTGTACGTCGACCCGCGTGAACGATTCCGAGTACCGTTCGGTACGTGGCTAACGGATCTCCGAGAAGCGACCATCGGAGCGCCGACTGCACTCGACGCAATTCTGAACGTCGTCATTGCAATCGGGATCGTGCTGGCGTTTACGAGTCTCGGACTCGGACTGGTCACCCCGCAGTCGGGAGAGTCCTATACGCAGTTCCAGCTCTTGACGGCGAACGGTAGCAACGACTACACGGCGTCCGGATATCCGCGGACCATCGAGGCTGGCGAATCGCGATCGCTCGTCACGAGCATCGTCAACGAAGAGAACGAACGGACGACGTACACTGTCGTCGTTCAACTCCAGCGCGTCCAAACTGAAGACGGACAACTGACTGTCCAGGAACGGCAGACCGTGAAAACGCTCGAATACACGCTCGATCGCAACGAGTCCGTGTACGACTCGCACGCTGTCACACCACAACTGACCGGAGACGATCTGCGTCTCACGTATCTTCTCTATACGGGGACGGCCCCGGAGAACCCTACGATGCGCAATTCCTATCGACACACGTATCTGTGGGTTAACGTCACACGCCCGACGTAGTGGCGGAACGTAGAGCAGCCATTTCTCGTTTATCAGCGTTGGGAACAACAGAGCGAGTCCCTGCCTCCGCTCGTAGATGCGCCATAACAAAACGAACTGGTCGTGTAGCCGAGTGGTGGCCCGAGTGACGTGAGGGCTGGGAGAACACTAGATCAGATGTCCACAATTGACAGTTCACAGCCGTCTGCGGGGAGTGCAACGAACGAACCGTCTACCGGCTATCGTGAACCGGGGAGCGAAAGCGACAGCAGCGTGAACGACGACGTGGAGTTACTGATCGTCGGCACGTTCGGCGGCGGTGGCGTCAACCAGTACATCGATCAGCAGGCGTCGCGTCTCGAGGATCGTCTCTCTGTTTCAACCTACGCGATGGGAATGCCACCGTCCGGAAGCGGTGTGCTCTGGATGCTTCGAGGCTTACTGCTCGGAGTCGCGGCCATGGTCCGGTTTCCGTGGCGGCGATCACCCGACATCGTCCACATTCACACGTCACATCAGTTCTCGTTTTACCGGTCCTCCTTCTACATCTTGTATGCACGATACGTGTGGGACGTCCCCATTATCTTGCACGTGCATGGATCGTCGTTCGACGAGTTCGTCGAGTCTGCCTCCTCCCCAGTTGCGCTCTTTCAGACGGCGACGTTTTCTGCCTGTGATGAGGTTATCGTCCTCTCCGGTTTCTGGGAAGACGTGCTTGCAGAGCGCGTCGACCAGTCGAAGATTACGGTACTCCCGAATGCCGTCGACATCTCGGCGTACCAGGCGAGTTTCGACGCTGACCCGCCGCGAATCGTCTTCATCTCGAATCTCATCGAACGCAAGGGCGTCGGTGAACTCGTCGACGCGATCGATCGGTTGCTATCCCGTACTGAGAAACCGGTAGCTGTCGACGTCGCCGGCGATGGTCCGTTGTCTCGGCGCGTGGAACAGCTGGCGGCGGAGTTCGAATCCGTCACGTATCACGGGTACGTCTCGGAATCCGAGAAGCGAGACCTGCTGCGTGACGGCTCAGTGTTCGTGCTGCCGACCCATGCAGAGGGGCTTCCGATTGCGCTCCTGGAGGGGATGGCTGCCGGAAACGCGATCGTTTCGACGCCCGTTGGCGCGATTCCCGAAGTAATCGACGACGACGCCGGCGTGCTCGTGCCGCCCGGTGCCGAAGTGGAGTTAGCTGACGCGCTCGAATCGTTACTGGTGTCGCCGGAGCGGAGAGCTGCCATGGCGCGTGAGAACCGCCGACGCGTCGAGGAACAGTACACCTGGACCCAGACCATCGCCGAATTGCTACAGATCTATCGTCGCCGATTGGCTAAATAACGGGCCGCTGGAGTAGCGGTCTGACATGCAGTAGTTCGGATATAACAAAGCTTGGTCGCCTGACATGGCTGGACATGGACGAGATGCCGGACGTGTTGTTCGTCGTCCTCGATTCGCTCCGGAAAGATCACGTCTCGACGTACGGCTACGATCGTCGAACGACGCCAGCATTGGATGCTCTCGCCGAGGAGGCGACGGTATACGAGAACGCCTACGTCCCCGCACCCTGGACGCTCCCATCTCATTGCTCGATGTTTACAGGACAGTATCCCAGCGAGCACGGGGTCACGAACGGGTTCACCGATTCATCGCTCTCACTGCCAGCAGAACACGAGACGCTCGCCCAGAAGTTCGCTTCGGACGGCTATCGAACCGCAGGGTACTCGAACAACCCCTGGGTCGGGAAACTGTCAGGCCTCAATCGGGGGTTCGACCGGTTTGTCGAGTGGGATCTCGAAGTGTCCAGGGGTGAGCCGGGTCGAACGCGTGATCTCGCCTACGACCGGTGTCACTCGCTGCTCGGGCGAGCGATCCAGCAACCGCTCGTTCTGTTGAAACGGCGGTTCTTCACGGAGAATCTCGTCAGCCGCGCACAGGAGTGGACTCGTGAGAACGAGAGCACGCCGACGTTCACGTTCCTCAACCTGATGGAGGCTCACAGCCCGTACTACCCACCGGACAGCGGCTTCGAGCGCCTGGGTCTGGAACCGCCGAATATGCTGTCCAAACGGCTGCTCAATACGAAACTCCTCGCGTACGTGATGGGGCAACGAGAACTGGACCGTCACGAACAACAGCGTGTCCACGAGTTCTACGATGCAAGTATTCGGTACCAGGACGGACAGCTCGAACGGCTACTCGCAACACTTCGCGAGCAGGGGTCACTTGACGAGACGCTACTCGTAATCTGTGCCGACCACGGGAAGACGCTCGGTGAGTTCGACCGCGACGAGACTCCCCCGCATTATCTCAGAAACATCAACGTCAACGTCCCACTCGTCGTGAAATGGCCTGGCCAAACGGACAGCAGACGGGTCGCTGAGCCGGTCGAACTGACGAACCTCTTTGCTGCGATGGAGACCATGGACGAGGAGGCCCTCACGAGTGAAACCGGCCACGCTCTGACCGAGGACTTCCTGCCACACACGGCCAGTGAATCAGCACCTGTCACGCGCTGGCGAGTGCTGAACGACGCCGACTGCTCTCTGGCGCGATGTGAGGACGGCCGTGAATACTTCCTCGAAGGGAGCGGTGACGAGGAAACTGCACGGCAAGCATCGGCCGTCGACACTGACGTCCGTCGCTCGCTTCAGACTCAACTCTCCAAACGGGCGAAAGAGATCGATGCCAGGTCGGCGACGACCGACCCCACAGCAGACGACGAAGAAGAGATAACGTCGGGGCTCGAGTCACAGCTGCAGGACCTAGGTTACCTCTCGTGATAGGTCGATAACCGCGCTGGCGGAATCCGCACGATCCGCCCGTGGTCACGCCGCGTGTTGTACGGATTGAGCAACAATCCGCGCTCGGGTGCGGCGTCGAGAAAGACGTACGCGTTCGCGTTCGGCACGCGTTCGCTGAGCCGCTGCACGTCAGAGAGACACCGCCGTTTCTCGTAGCGCTTAATTTCGTACCAGTCGCGAAAGTTCGACGACGATGGACTGACCATAACCACTGCCTCGTCTTCAGCGCTCTCTCCCCCGGCATCCGGAGCGGTGCTATCCCCACCTGTTTCGACAGCAGTGGAAAAAGCGACCCATTCAGTGTCCCCAATGGGGAGTACCGCCGCGTAGAATACCGACGACGACAGCGTGTGCACTACCTCCGGCGACGGTGACGACGCGTCGATGTCGCTGCGTGGCAGTCTGTATATCCGGTTGTCCGGTGCATAGACGCAGTCCATTCCCCAGAGGAGCGCGTCCTCTGTGAGGGCGAGTTCGACAGCACGCCACGCTTGACTCCCGCCACCGACCAACTGGAACTCCCCGTCTCGGAGACAGTACCGGTAGAGTCGACACGCGCGATCGACGTCGCCAGTCGTGATCCAGAGCGCATCGTCGTATGGATCAGCCTGAACAGCGTGGAGGTGTCTCACGTCGGAGAACGTTTGTACAGTCGTCCACGTCGCACCACGGTCAGTCGACGAGAGCAGTCGTGGCGTCGCATCAGTATCGAGCGGGTACTCACCGAGATACACCGTCTCACCTGCAACCGCGACGGCAGAGGGAAGCACACCCATCTGGCCCGACGACGGCGGGAGGTCCAGGCTCTGTTTCCACGTTCGTCCCCCATCTGACGACCGGTACACGTACCGTCCAAGCGTCGCGATCAGGTCGTCCTCGCTCACTGCCCAGACGTTCACCGTTGGAAACTGACCGACGACTCCTTCGAGCAGTGATTTCCAGGGTCGCGTCGTCATGACCGTGTTTTTCACTCCCTCTGTCGCCAGATTCCGAGGAATATGGCCGCAACGGGACAGTCTGGTGGAATCGGGACCGCCGAACACTTGCCGACCACTGGTAGCGAGAATCCGATCATCCGAGACTGTCTGTAATTTCACTGGTTTGCGGTCCTCGTTCGATTTCCGTCGACGAGGTAGAGTCGGAGATCGCCGTTCGTAAGTACACGATCGACACCTCGCTGTGTATCGACCGCGTTCAGTTCCGCTCGCGAGTAACGCAGTTCCTGATACGCGTCGACCTCTCTGTGTACGTCATACGAGGATAAGACGACGTACGTAGGTTGCTCCGTGACTCTGCGTAACTGTGTTAAATTCTCCCCCGAGATCGATTGGTCGTACCGCTTGCTGCTTCTGTACCCCTCGACGCCGTCGCTGTACCGCGTTGCAGACTGACGGATCGAGGTCAAGTTGATACTGCTGGACCCGTGGTCGAACACGGCATCGTAGCCGGCAAATTGCCCCTCGGTAACGTGCTGGTTTGCCTTGTATATATACGGGGATTGATACGCTGTCGCCAGGGAAACAGGCAGCAAAATAGCGAACAGGACGACGAACGCGAAAACGAACGTGGAAGGTCCGAACTGATCCGAAAACCCGTCCAAAACGTGAAAGAGCGAGACGGCCCCGATGATGAGCAGTAACAGGACGATGAACCCGAACGTTCGGAAGTACATCTCGGCGATACTGCCGGCGAAATAGAGAACGAAGAGCGGCAAGACGCCGATCACACTCAGCGCGAAATACCGGATAACAGCGTCGTGTTCTCCCTGGAAACTGAGCCAGGAGGTGTAGCTCGCGACGATCGCAACCCCCGCAAGTATCACGAACACGGTCGTGGGCAGAAAGAGCTTCAGATACACCTCTGGTAAACTCCCTCCAATAGCAGTGAGCGATGTTCCCTGACTCGCGACGCGCCCACCTGGCGTCGGTGGGTTGCCACGAAGATACCCCTGTGCCGCCAGCGTAATCGACTCGACCTGAGCGCGAAAGGCCGGTCGACCAGTGATCCAGACAACGACAGCCACAGCTAACAGAACCGTGTGACCGGCCAGCGACCGGTGTGAGGCGATAGCGTGATCTGCCCCACGGCGTTTATACAGGACCTGAAGCACAGTGATCGAGAGAAACACTGCGAGCAGGTGTACCGACAGTTGTGGATGGTAGATCACGGTCGCAACCGAAGCAATCCCCAGCACACCCGCTATCGGCGTAACCGTGCCCCCGGTCGTCTCCTCGGTCAGATATCTGAACAGGAGGTAGAAGACGATTGCCGAAAAGAAGAGCGTTTGAGAGAACGGGTGGGCTCGGAGAAACATACTGACGTTGTTGATCGGGAGCAGAAGGAACGTGCTGAACGCGGCGACGACGGTGGCCCTCTCACTACCGGTGACGTACCGAACGCACAATGGGACGAAAACGAAGAATATCGCCGTAAAGCAGAGAATTGTCACGAGAATACTGCTACGAAGGGGATAGCCGAGCGTCTCGTGCAGTATGACTGCCGAGGTATGTAAGCCGGGATAGAAGAGGTTCGCGGGATCGAGGATTCCAGACGAGATGTCTTTCGCCCACCCCAGGTGTGTCATCGGATCGGCCGATCCATAGAAATAGTAGCCGCGGATGAGGGGTAACGCAACGACTGTTAGCGTCGTTGCACCGCCCAGCACGAGGCCACAAAATCGGAGATACCTGGACCGGGTGGTACTACTCACGACGAGGGAACTGAGAAAGGCCACAGCGAGACTGAACCACACGAGATTCGGTGTCGCACTGTAGAGCGACAGTTCGTACTCTACCGCCGGAGCCTGGTGAGCCAGTATCGCTGCTGCTGAAAGCGCAAAGAATCCGGTGGCAAGCAAAACCCGACTGGACAGGCGACCCACGCTCGTGACTCTCATTTATAGCTCGTTGTGTCATATCTGGACGGTCTGATATTTTGTTACACAGTTTTTACTCCCGCTGAGAGGGATTCGCCAGCTACGAGAGCCGTCAGTTCTCGGCCGCCAGAGAAGTATGAAAGCAAGTAAAACGGGAGACGTGACCTGTTCCTTCCATATTTCGCCCAACACAGTCGTGGTGGATTCATAAACGAGTCTATACTGCGTCTGCGGTCGCTGGGAACGACTGAAAACGGTCACTAACAAAGAATGTCCCGTGCTTCAATCCTGCCAAAAGATATACCATGGCAGACAAATCTAACGGAGAAAACGACGTCTCCGAAACAGAAGTCCGGAAAATAGTCCGTGAGGAACTCAAGGCAGCACTGACAGATACGACGACTCGGAGAAATCTACTCGGCGCTTTAGGCATCGCGGGCATGGCCGGATTCGCGGGGACGCAGTTTTCAGACGCGTCGTCGCTCACTGACGGTTCGCCATCGAATCTGAGAATTACGGACGGTGAGTCGAAGGCCAAAGACAACGTCGGAACGCTACATTTCAGGGAGAACCTGTCGCTCGATATGTCCGGGAATCAGGTGTCTGTTGACGCCGGCGTCGACGTGGCCGGGTCGGGCGGCGAGTCCACCCAGGTGTCGAGCATCGACATCGGGCCAGGGCTCGACGCCACGATCGAGAACGGGACGCTCATCATCTCTCAATCGACGAATCAGTCGGGAACCGGCGTGTATCTCGCTCGACCGGGAAAACTTCAATCCGCCCTCGACGATGCAGCTAGCGATGCACTCGGTCACGTCCGCCTCGCAGGCGGCGAAACATACGAGATCGGAGACTCGATCGAGGTCCCACCGGGGGTCACTCTCGACTGTTCCGGTGCCCAGATCAAACCCCAGTCGGACGTCAACGTCTTCGAGTTACACACGCAGAGCCAGATCTACAACCCGTACGTCAAGACGACACAGGTGAACGGCTATTCGTCGTCGATTTTCCACGTGTCTCCCAAGCAGTTCGACGAGAGCTTCGGGACGAATCGATCGGTCCCGCTCTGGACCGTCTTCGGCGGGTGGTCCGAAATGACTCCCGGTCAGGGAACGTGTATCGAACTTCACGGCGCGCGCGAGAGCCGATCCAAGCAGTACGACGCGACCAAGCACAACCGAAACGTCTACTTCTGCTTCATCGCGCACAATTGCACTGGCGGGAGACGGTTTGCGTATCTCCACCGTGAAGGGGGAAGCACGACCAAGGGTGGACACGTCAACAGCAACATCATCAAAGGCTACGCCGTCAACGCGACCAGATTCGTCGAAACCAACGACAGTACCGGCGCGGGGAAGAACATGGTCAATGGAAACAAGTTCTACCTCGTTACGCAACCCGGTCCCGAATCAGAGTGGCTCTGGTACGCGAACAAGGGAGCACGGAACGAACTCTACGAATGGGGAACGAACTGGGATTATGCGAAATACTCCGACAGCGACGGGGACGGATACGCTGAATCCTGGTATATCGGTCCGAACGCCGGCATGAACTTTCTCTGGCGAAAGCAGAGCGATGCGAGTGGCGGACTCGGGTCGACTGTCGTGGACGAAAGCAACGGGTCGAGCGGGAGCAAATATCTAGTCCTCGAAGAGCTCGGAACGTCGGTCGACGAGCTAGAGGTCTGGAACAAGTAGGCTGTCAGTCATCTCGCGCGACAACTGCTGTTTCGTTCCGAGCCAACGACGACGAGGACCTCCGTCTGTAGCGCTTCCAGACAACTGCGGAATAATCGAAATAGTAGCGGTTGTGACGATAGTTAACACCATCTTACGACTGAGAGGTAATGATCTCTATAACAAAGTCAGCTATCGGGCAACAACTACGCAGCAACTGGCAATGTCTGACAATCGTCCCCCGCAGTTCGGTTCTGAACGACCGGCAGACGAACAAGTATGAGTCGGTGCTCGACAGAGACAGTCGTCCTCGGGTTCGATGCATTGTCACGGAAATACCTCGACGAGTTCGATCTCCCGAACTTCGATTCGCTACGGGATCGTGGGGCCTCGGCGTCGCTTCGATCGACGTTCCCTCCATGGACCGGGAGCGCCTGGCCGTCGATGTACACGGGCGTCGACCCGAGCCATCACGGGGTGTACTCCTTCTTCGACTTCGAGAACGGGTATCCGAACGACGCCGATCTCATCTCACGGAACGACGTGCAAGCGCCAGCAGTGTGGGACTATCTGACCGACGAGGGAGTTTCGTCAGTCGTTCTCAATATGCCGGTCACACACCCAGCAGACGCGATCGAGGGCGCGATCGTGCCGGGATATCTCGCACCTGAAGACGCAGTCGGGTACCCCCGCGGAATCCGAGACGAACTTTCGGACGCCCTGGGTGAAGCATATCGAATTTACGCGACCGACGAGACGGGGAGCCCCGACGAGGAGATGCTCCGTAGTTACATCTCTCTGATCGATCTCCGACGGCGTGCCGCCCGGACGCTTCTGGAAACACGGGAACCAGACGTGGCTCTCCTCCAGGTACAGAAAACGGACACCGTCTTCCACCAGTTCGACGACCGAAACGCGTTTCGTCGCGTCTACAAGGCCGCTGATGCACTCCTCGGCACGGTCCTCGAGACGGTCGGAGATGACGCGAACGTGATCGTCTGCTCGGACCACGGTATCGGACCCACGCGCGGGTACAATATCTACGTCAACGAAATTCTCCGGGACGCAGGGTTCGTCGAAGAAACCTACGATGGTGAGACGCCGATGTTCGGCGACAGTAAACACCAACTTGCTAGCGACAGCGGCGGCGACGAGGAATCAGCCACCGTCGGCACTCGCGCGGTAGCGTCGCTCGCAACGGCACTCGGCAGCGTCGGCATCCAACCAGGGGACGTGTACGCAGCTGCACAACGGATCGGTGTCGGCGAGTCACTTCGCAGGGTCCTCCCCGCTAGCAGCGACACGCTCGCTCGCCACGTCGATTGGGCCAATTCCCAGGCCTACTGTCGGAGCGGGCCCGAACTCGGGATTCGGATTAACGTCAGTGGACGTGAACCAGACGGCATTGTCCCCCGAGAGAAGTACGAATCCACCCGTGACCGGGTGATCGAAACGCTCTCGAGAGTGCGGACACCCGACGGCGAGCCCGCGTTCGACTGGGTAAAGAGACGCGAGGAGATTTACGACGGCCCGTACGCCAAAGCGGCATGTGACGTCTTGTTCCAGCCAGCGGGGATGAACCACATCGTCGCGACGAACCTGCTCGGGAAACAGTTCATTTCGATCGATAAGTATAATCACAAATCTGACGGCGTGTTTATCGGTGCTGGGCCGGCGTTCGATTCGAGTGGGGCAGCTGAACAGTTCTCGTTGACCGACGTTGCTCCGACAGTGATGGCACTCGCCGGGTGTCCCGTCCCAGAGCGGATGACCGGTTCGATACCGCCCACGCTCCTCACAACGAACGCCGAGACTCGGAGGTACGACGGCCTCCAGTACGGAACGGGGACAGTCACAACTGGCGACGATCAGGTCGAAGCCCGCCTCGAGGATCTCGGGTATCTCTGATGTCGGTCGACGAGGACAACATCTCGACGCTCCTGTCGAGTGCCTCGCTCATTCTCGTCGGTCAATTACTCTACTCGCTCTCGAAGCTGGGCGAGCGAATCATCATCGCCCAGATGCTGACGCCGGAAGCGTACGGCGAAGTCAGCATCGGACTCGCCGTGATAATGATATCGACTACTGTCGCGCTCGTTGGCCTCCGGCAAGGGGTGCCACGATATATCTCCAGATACGACGACCCTCGCGACATCCGTGGTGCCTGGATGACTGGAATACTCATCGCGGGGGTACTGGGCACTGGACTCGCGATCGGACTTGCCGTCGAGACCGAGACGGTAGTCAGTCTGCTCTTCGAACAGCCTGATTCCGCGGGGTTGCTGATCCTGTTCGCGGTCACGATCCCGTTCGTCATCGGGATGCAGGTCGGTATCGGTGCGATTCGGGGGTTCGAGAACACCCTCTACCGGACGTACACACGTGATCTTCTCTACCCCGGGCTCAGACTAGCCGCGCTCGTCGTTCTCCTTTGGGCCGGATACGGAGTCCTTGCTGCGGGGTACGCCTATCTGATCGCGGCAGTCGTGACGTTCATTGCAGTCCATTTCTTCCTCAATCGGCTGATTCCGCTCGTCGGAAAGGTGAGGACACACGTGCGCGAGATGCTTTGCTTTTCGATCCCACTCGTAATTTCGACGTTGCTCTCGCGACTACTGACGCGAACTGACACCCTCATGCTGGGGTACTTCGACACGTCCTATCAAGTCGGGCTCTACAACGCTGCCTTCCCGCTTGCGAGCGCGCTCGTCCTCATTCTCTCCTCGTTTGGATTTATGTACCTCCCGATGGCGTCGCGTCTCGACGCCAACAACAAGCGCGACGAGGTCGACGCGATCTACAAAGTCACGACGAAGTGGATCTACATTTTGACGTTTCCCGGCTTCCTTACGATGGTAGTGTTCTCACGTGACGTGATCGCAGCCACGTTCGGGGCGGAGTATACGTCGGCTTCAACTGCGCTCTCGATCCTCGCTATCGGATTTTTCACCCGCGCTGCCTTCGGCCGCAGCCGAGAAACCATCTCCGCGTTCGGGCACACGACCTACCTATTAGTTACTAATTCGTTCGCGTTCGTCCTCAACATCGGCCTGAACCTGTTTCTCATTCCACGCTACGGGTCCACCGGAGCGGCCGTCGCGTCAGCGGTCTCGTTCGTCGGACTCAACCTTGCGGTGTTCGTCTTCCTCAAGCGTCAGTTCGGGGTTTCGCCGTTTTCGAGGTGGACCCGCCGAACAGTGGTCGTCCTCCCCGTTTGTCTGTTCCCACCGGCTCTCGTGCTCAGCTCGCAGATCTCGCTGACGCTCGTCTCACTCGTGGTGTTCGTCGCCCTCGCCGAACTCACTGCAATTGCGATCGTTACAGTGACCGGCTGTCTGCAGCCGGAGGACGAGATGCTGATAGAGTTCGTCGAGGATCGAATCGGAATCGACGTTCCACTCATGCGTCAGTACGTCTCTGAATCGTCCTAATCCGTCCGTCGCTGGCAACAGTAGACGAACCGTTGTAGCTCCGTCTGAGCAATATGTGCAGGCGACGCCACCAGGTGGTAACTGGCAGCGGCATCTCGTTCGCCGGACTTGCCAAAACCTACGCGGAAATAAGTAGTCGTGGCTTCATCGATTTGCGTTTTTATTAACTGGTAACCAAATGCAGCAAAGTAGGAATATGTCTCTTGTAAGTAGGATTTTCCTAACACGATATGGAACCAGAGCGAAATGACGGGACGCCAGAGAAGGGAGGTTCTAACCACGCGAACTCTGATAAAAGCGAGCGATCTCGGGGACGAACCGACTCTGTAACGCACGATTCCGCTGAGACTTCCTCCTGCAGTGCTGCCGACGATAGTCGCGAGTCTGGATCGAAAAGCCGTATCGATCGACGAACGGTCCTAAAGGCAACAGGTGCTGCAGCGGCAATAGGCACAATTGGCGCGGTGAGTTCCTCCGGACTCGCGAGTGCAGCGGTGGAAGTCACGCAGGAAAGCGACTACGAGGTCTGGACGGTCACCGGAAAGGAGGTGTACGACCTCGCTGACGGGGAACAGTTGTCGAACGTCCTCATCGATCAGACCGCCGACGGGGCCTGCCTGACCATCCGGTCGCGTAACAAAACCGGCTGGGAAGTCAGAAACGTCGGATTTGTCGGCGTGGGACAGGCCGGCGGCGGTAGCAATCGGTTCCAGTTCCAGGTCTCCACACCGGACGGTGGCCAGGGCGTGATCGAAAACATCTGGGCCAACGGGAAAGCGAGAAACGAGCAGCCCGCGACCGAGCTCGGAGGAATCTATCTCCGCTCTTCTCACGCGGGACACATCGACATCAGACACACCTACATCGAGGGGTTCGGTAACAATGCTGTCTACGCGAGCGCCGTCGGAAAAGACAAAGGAAGCGACGGGTCAGTCGCGATCGAGAACAGCTTCCACCGAGATAACACCGTCAGTCAGTTCCGCATCGGTTCTCCCGATTCGTACATCCGGAACTGTGTGGGTATCGTAAACGACCCCGAGGGAAAGCGTGGTACCTATCCTGGCTCCGGCAGTCGCAATGCACGGGGCATCTGGGGCAAACACTTCCGTAACCAGCGCGTCGAGAACTCCTCGTTTTACATCTCACCTGACGACGTGAAACCAGACGGGGTGTTCGAGGCGCGGTACATCTCCGGGCGATCTCACGGCCCCGAAGCTGAGGTGGACGTGGTCGATTGTGCCGTCAACGCGGATGCACCAACCCTGAAGAGTTCAACGAGCAACGCGGAAGTGACTCTCGGGACCATCGCGAATAGTCCAACGGTCGACGTCATCGGCGGCGGCGGTGTTCCCACCTCGCCAGAGATGGCCGCCCGTGGCGAACGGGAGATGCCGAACCCACCGGAACTCTCCGCCTCCGACGGTGGTTCCGGCAGCAGCACCGAATCGACTCTGGATCGAACGCTCACCATCGATGGCAGCAACGCTGACTGGACGGACTACGAGGTTACCGTCTCCGGCGACATCGAAAACAACGCTGAAATCGGCTCGTTCAACGATAGCGATCAGATCGACGGGTCGACGGCGACCGGCTTCGTCAACGGCGGCGTCGACGGCTACCTCTTCTCCGGGGAAATTACCGACGCCACCGTCGACGGAAACGCCACGATCCTAGTCGACGGAGAAGAAGTCGACTTCGGAACACCTGATTTGGATCGGACGCTCACTATCGACGGTAGTAACGCCGATTGGACGGACTACGAGGTCACCGTCAACGGCGACCTCGCCGAAAACCCCGACGTCGGGGGCCTCGGTAGCGGCGATCAAATCGACGGGTCGACGGCGACCGGCTTCGTCAACGGTGGAATCGACGGCTATCTGTTCTCCGGGGAAATTACCGACGCCAGCGTCTCCGGGAACGCGGCAATCCTAGTCGACGGGGAACCGCTAAACTTGGGGCAGTTCGAGTCTACTCCGGCGATCGATCAGTACGATGTCCTCGAAGTCGGATCGGCCAATCTCGACGCCAACATCGTCGTCGAGTGGGGCGTCTCTGACGCAGACGGCGATCTCTCGGAGGTCACCGTCGAGGTCCTCGATGACAGCGACTCCGTCGTCGACTCCGTGACGACGAGCATCACGGGCAACGTGGCATACGACGTCGATTACTTCGTGATCGAGGACGTCGACGGACAAACTTTCAGCGTCCAGCTAACGGTCACAGATTCCTTCGGAAACCAGTCTACAGCCACCGAAACAGTCCGAGAGTAAGCATCTCTCCCGGGCACCAATTAGGCCCGTTTGCTGGTACTAACAGTCGATAGTACGTGTTTTAGTTACCACCGAGATACACATAGTTGGATCTTTGTAATCGGTCATGAGTTCAGAGTTTTGTATGTTCGCACCTGACGAGCAAATATGACGAAGTATCTATATTTTTGCTGTAAGTTCCATATACCTACCAATACATACGATGGAGGCAGTAGGTAGATAGCCTGGCCACGGACTGGCCACCGGACTCAGACTTCTGAGAAGGAATGTTATACCAAAAATAAAGGAGATTCTATAACACGTTTCATTGCCGAAAAAAGCGACTACTGTTCGAATAACAACAGGCAGGAAGATGGATCCAGAGAATCCATGGATCGGCGATCACTGTTGAAAGCGGCAGGGATTGCAGCGGCAACAACTACGGTCGGAGCAACGAGTTCAGCCGGAATCGCAAGTGGCGAAGTCGAGGTCACGCAGGAAAGCGACTACGAAGTCTGGACGGTCACCGGAAAGGAAGTGTACGACCTCGCCGACGGGGAACAGTTATCGAACGTCCTCATCGATCAGAGCGCCGACGGAGCCTGCCTGACTATCCGGTCGCGTAATAAGACCGGCTGGGAAGTCCGAAACGTCGGGTTCGTCGGCGGGGGGCAGGCCGGGGGGGGTAGCAATCGGTTCCAGGTCCAGGTCTCCACACCGGACGGTGGCCAGGGCGTGATCGAAAACATCTGGGCCAACGGGAAAGAGCGAGACGGGCAGCCCTCGACCGAACTCGGTGGCATCTACATTCGAGCCGCCCACGGCGGGCACATCGACATCAGTAACACCTACGTCGAAGGATACGGGAACAACGGCGTCTACGCGAGTGCGATGGGCAAAAACGGCGGGAACGAAGGCACGGTAACGGTGGAAGACTCCTACCACCGAGATAACACCGTCAGTCAGTTCCGAATCGGCTCCCCCGAGTCCTACGTCCGGAACTGTATCGCCATCGTAAACGATCCGAACGGCGAGCGCGGCGTGTACTCCGGTTCGAATCGCAACGCACGAGGCATCTGGGGGCTACACTATCAGAACCAGATCGTCGAGAACTCCTCGTTTTTCGTCTCGCCCGACGACGTTCAACCGGACGGCGTGTTCGAAGCCCGGTATATCCCCAATCGGTCCCTCGGCTCCAGAGCGGTGCTGGAGGTGATCGACTGTGACGTGAACCCGGACGCGCCGAGTCTGCGGGAATCGACGAGCAACGCGGAAGTGAACTTCACGAACCTCGGCAACGAACCGACTGCCGACGTCATCGGTGGCGGAGGCGTGCCGTCTTCACCGGAGATGGCTGCCCGTGGCGAACGAGAAATGCCAGACCCACCGGAGCTCTCTGACTCCGACGGTGGTGACGGGACGCCCGACCTCGACCGAACGCTCACCATCGATGGGACGGACGCCGACCGGACGGATTACGAGTTCACCGTCAGCGGCGACATCGCCGAAAACCCCGACGTCGGCTACCTCGGAGAAGGCGATCAGATCGACGGGTCGACGGCGAGCGGGTTCGTCAACGGCGGCGTCGACGGCTACCTCTTCTCCGGAGAGATCACCGATGCCACCGTCGATGGAAACGCCACGATCCTGGTCGACGGAGAAGAAGTCGACTTCGGAACACCTGATTTGGATCGGACGCTCACGTTCGATGGGACGAACGCCGACCGGACGGATTACGAGTTCACCGTCAGCGGCGACCTCGCTGAGAATCCCGACGTGGGTTCTCTCGGTGTCGGCGATGAAATAGACGGCTCGACCGCGAGCGGGTTCGTCAACGGCGGCGTCGACGGCTACCTCTTCTCCGGGGAAATTACCGACGCCACCGTCACCGGGAACGCCACAGTGCTGGTCGACGGGGAGGAAGTCGACCCTGAGACGCTTGGTTTGAATCGGACGCTTACCGTCGATGGGACGGACGCCGACCGGACGGACTACGAGGTCACCGTCAGCGGCGATCTCGCCGAAAACCCCGACGTCGGCTACCTCGGCGAGGGTGACCAGATCGACGGGTCGACGGCGACCGGCTTCGTCAACGGCGGAATCGACGGCTACCTCTTCTCCGGTGAAGTCACTGACGCCAGCGTCAGCGGGAACGCGCCCATCCTGGTCGACGGAGAACCGCTAGACCTGGGACAGTTCGAGGAAGCACCGACGATCGATCGATACGAAGTGATTGAGGTCGGCTCACCGAATCCCGACGCCAACATCGTCGCCGAGTGGGACGTTTCTGACGCAGACGGCGACCTCTCGGAGGCCACCGTCGAGGTCCTCGATGACAGCGACTCCGTCGTCGACTCCGCGACGACGAGCATCACGGGCGACGTGGCCTACGGCGTCGACTACTTCGCGATCGAGGACGTCGACGGGCAAGGTTTCACCGTCCAGCTGACGGTCACCGATTCCTTCGGGAAGCAATCCACCGCAACCAAAACAGTCCAGGAATAGGCAGCCATCCCACCGTGCACTCTCTGTCGGCGAGAGGGGTGATGAGTTTACAGATCACACTCACATAAGCGAACAATACACGACACGGCCAATGACAAATCGGGTGTATAGACAATACCAGCTGTTAGGGAGGTTTTTCAACCGAACAGTACGGTTTAGCGCAGTTTGAGGAGGGTTCCGATCGTTCCGAGAATGACATGAGAAGATTATTTAGTACGAACATAACAAAGGGGGTGCGTATTCACCTTCTCAGCGGGCACGTGAAGGTGGAAAATATGATAGGTCATTTCGCTTCTTCATCGGAACGAAGGACACCGGGGAATATCGGCAGCCTGAACGGATCGCGCGGATGCAGGGGGACGGTGGGAGCAAAATGAGAGTCCTCACAATCGTTGGCTCCCGGTCGCAACTACTCAAGTCGTTCCCGGTATCGCGCGCACTCCGTGACGACCACGACGAGATCATCGTCTACACGGGCGATGACTACACTCGCGAGATGGGTGAGTCGTTCTTCGAGGTGCTCTCGGTTCCAGAACCAGACATCAGTCTCGGAATCAGCTCTCAGTCACACGCCGAACAGACGGCGTCTTTCCTATCGTCGCTAGATGGCGTAATGGAAACCCACGCGCCGGACGTCGTCCTCGTCTACGGTGACACGAACGCCACACTCGCTGGCGCACTCGTCGGCGCCAAACGAGACGCGCTGGTCGCACACATCGAAGCCGGGCTTCGAGAGTCCGATCGGAGGCGGCCCGAGGAGATCAACCGCGTCCTCGCTGACCACTGTTCGGGCCTCTTGTTCGTACCATCCGACCGAGCTAAACACTTCCTCGCAGACGAGGGGGTTACCGACGGGGTGTACAAGACAGGCGACGTGATGTACGATTCCCTGCTTACAATTCGGGAAGAGGCACGCTCACAGTCGGAAATCCTGTCCACGGTCGATCACGCAGACGACGAGTACATTCTCGCCGCACTCCACAGAACGAGCACTATCAACGACAGTGATCGACTCGACTCGATCATCGAAGGACTCGGCGCTGCACCACGGCCAGTTCTCCTCCCGTCGAACCCACGGCTCGACGAGGCACTCGAACGAAACGGGTGGGCAGGAGAGCTCCCAGACGGAGTGAACCACATCGACCGAGTCGGCTATCTCGATTACATCCGGCTCGTCGACGGTGCAGAACGGGTGACGACGGACGCCGGTCGAGTCCAGAAAGAAGCCTTCTACCTGGACACACCCTGTGTTACGCTTCGGGAGAAGACGGCGTGGTTAGCGACTGTGACCTGCGGCTGGAACGTCTTGGTGGGAACTGACCCCGCCGTCATCAGTCGCAACCTCGATCGCTCCTTCGACGTGACATCGAAACCGAATCCGTACGGAAACGGGAACGCAGCAGAACAGATCGTCTCAGCCCTGGAGTCGGAGCATCTGTCCGTCAAGTCCAGTAAATCCGCCGAGAAGCTGACGACGTAACGCTCGGTGACCGGGGCACTGGTCGACTGTCAGAACGACACTTCGTACTCGAGGTGTTCGTTGTGTTGCATATCGAAGACCATCGCGAACAGGAACATGGCCGTGCTGAAAAGAACGATGAGAAGAGCAAGTCCACCAGCGATCAGTGACGAATCGACGACGACTCCCCAGATTCCGTAGCCGATGCCGAGGAGACTCCCGAGCGTTCCCAGGAAGTAGAAGAGAACGAGCGGGTGAAAATCCGTGACGAAGTATTTGTACTTCAGTCGCCAGAGGAAGTCTCGGAAGAGCAGCAGACTGAGACCAGGGACGAACGACGAGTAGCGGATGCCGCTCTCTTCGTCACCGTAGAGAGCTTTCATCGGGATATCGGCGACGCGAAATCCGTGTGCGTTCAGCGAGACGAGGAGGTCGTTGAGGAAGCCATAGCGGTCGTACAGGGAGTTGAGATCGATCGCTTCCAGGGCTTCGAGGGAGATGGCTGTGTATCCGTTCTGGGGGTCGGTCATCTTCCAGTACCCGCTGGAAATCTTGGTGAGGAAGGTGAGGATCGCGTTGCCGGTGAACCGCCAGGTCGACATTTCGGACCGGAGTTCGCTCGATCGAAGGCGGTTGCCCTTGGTATACTCCGCGTTGCCTTCGACGATGGGTTCGATGAATCGGTCGAGAATGTCGGGATCCATCTGGCCGTCGCCGTTGATGACGGCCGTGACGTCCATCCCGTCGGTGAGCGATCGCCGATAGCCGGTCTTGATCGCAGCTCCCACCCCCTGATTGGTCTCGTGTCGGATCGGCACGACGCGTGAAGTCAACTGACCACCGTCAGTCTTCGCAGTCAGTCGCTGTTCGTCGACACTCTCGACACGGTCGTTGATCTCCTTCCAGGTGCTGTCGGTCGAACAGTCGTCGACGACGTACACCCGGTCGACGAACGCCGGAATCGAGTCGATAACAGCCCCAACGAGCCCCTCCTCGTTGTACGCTGGAATAACGACCGCAACAGTCTTCCCTCGGTACATTCATCGTCTGAAAGGGATACGTAATTCCTTTGTAATGGACGACCTGAGAAGTAGAAGCCGCTCTGTTCTCGTTTAATTGCTGGAAGGCTACCAGCCTGCTACCGACAGGTGATAGTCCGTCTGATTCGCCGCTATCGTCCGAACTCCGGTGTCGCAGTTTCGATCCCAAGACAGTTCGAGAGTGGCAAAAGCGTGTCTTGACCACCCCTGTTAGGTCGCCCCCGACGACCTCGTGCGAGGAGTGGGTGTGGACCGGAAGTGCCAGAGTGGTGGACCCAGTTTGGCCAGAGTCGCAGTCGACATCGGAACCACGGTTCGCCGGTTCGTTCCGGCGACAGTACAAGTTTCTCGCTGTCCCACCGTGTAGCTACTGCCGGGTATACCCCATGATTTATTAGCGCTCTAATTATTTCGCAGCACCATGTTGTGGAACCAGTGGCGAACACGCTCATGTAGGTCGCAGTGAGTGTGCTCGTGTCACGTACACGGTACACATATGCCATTGGCCTGTGATATTTCCAGACAGCACCTGCGTGAACGGCGAGGGCACGTCATGTCGAACCACTACATCACAGCAGAAGAACATCTACCTGACGACGCGCACACGGAAACGACGCTCCAGGTCACGGACGCCCAGACGAAACGAATCTTCGAAGCCCGCGTTCGGGTCGCACGCGACCCCGACGATCTCACCGACCCGCACCCGTTGACAGTCGTCGCTGGCCCTCACGAGAGCGTCAGCAAGGAGTGGTACGTCGAACTGCTCGACGAGATCGACGCGGCGGGAATCAACGAGGATCTGCTTCGTCGCCTCGCAACCGAGCAGGAGACGACCTCGAACGTCGTCAATACGCGATCGGACGATCTGAAAGTCGTCCTGCGGTATCTCGTCGAGTCCGGCGAGTACGACTCCACCGCAGCGGCCGTCCGGGAGGTCGTCTTCGAGCATCTCGCCACGGAACGGCAGGCCTTGCTGGAAAGCTACGAGGAGATCCGGACCGAGTTCGAGGCCGATCCGCTCCGACGCGCGCTTACCGGACGGGAGTGAGACGTGGCTGTCGACTCGTTTCGCGCGTATCTCGATCTGCTCGAGGCCACGGGAGCGAGCGTCTCGTTCGAGGAACCGGTGTCGTGGGACCTCGAAGCGAGCGCGATTACCATGCTGGCAAACCTGAACGACGGCCCGATACCAGAGTTCGAGTCGGTCACCGCCTCGACGGTCGAGACGACCCTGGTCGGCGATCCGTATCGTGGCCCACAATCTCGCCCCTGGGACCACTTGGCTCGGGGGTTCGGACTCCCGGCTGGCCTGTCCGGGCGAGCCTACTACGACAGGGTCATCGACCGGCTCAGAGCACCCCAGGAACCACAGGTCGTGGACCGTGATCGTGCGCCCTGCAAAGAGGTCGTGCGGACGGGGGGAGACGTCGACCTGTTGTCGTTCCCGTGGCCGTACATCCATCAGGGCGACGGCGGGCGATACTCGAATCTCCACACCATCGTCGCGCCGGACGAGGACGCGAAGTGGGGGAGCTGGTCGAGTCACCGCATGATGATCCACGACGACGAACAGGCCAGCCTCCTGCTGTTGGCCGGCGAGCAGGTGCCAAACCTCTACTACTACGAGTACGAGCCGCGGGACGAACCGATGCCGGTCGCGGCCGTCGTCGGTGCCGAGCCAGCCGTCGAGTGCAGCGCGGACATGTGGATCCCGACTGGGCGGAGTGAAGCCGCCTTCGCAGGTGGGCTCAAGGACGACTCGGTCGAGCTCGTCCAGTGTGAAACCAACGAGCTGCACGTCCCGGCGTCGGCGGAGGTCGTCATCGAGGGACACGTGCGCCCGAACGACCGTCTCGACGAGGGACCGTTCGGCGATTACTTCGGGTACATGAACGGGCCACGGCGCTCGATGCCGGTGTTCGAGGTCGACGCGGTCACGCACAGAAATCGACCCAGGATACCGTTCTGCGTCGAGGGAACCGGCGTCGGCTACGGCCAGAATTCGAGCAGCACGCTCCAACTCACGGCCGCAGGTCCCGACGCGACGCTCGGCCTCCGGGCAGCGGGGTACGACGTCGAGATGGCCGTCCCGTGGCGATTCACGTCTCGAACCGTCTGGGTCATCGCGACGGAGCGGCCCTACCCCGGCTACCTCCACGAACTCGCGAACTTCGTGTTCACCACGTGGGGGATGCTCCACATCGATTTCTTCGTCTTCGTCGACGCCGACGTCGACCCGCTCGACCCGCGAGCGGTGCTGACGGCGATCGCGCTGGACGCCGACCCGGACGCGGACTTCCACCAGTTCGGCGTCGAACGCATGCCGAAAGTTCCGCTCAACATCTACCAGACGCCGGACGAGAAGGGGAGCGCCGACGTCGGAACCTCGAAAGCAAAGACGGCGAAAGCCTACATCGACGCGACCGGCGACGGCGAGAGCGTCGACAGAACGGCAGCCCCCGAGTTGCGAAAACGCGCACAGGAGATTCTCGTGGACGCAGGACTGTCGGCCGAGCGGTTCGTTCTCCTCGACGAACGGGACGGTGAGTCGCGATGATTCCGTTCGCACAGTACGTCCGCGGACTGGACCGCGACGGTGACCTGGTGACGGTCGACGACGTCGCCGACGTTCCGGTCGACGTCGTTGCAGCGGAGGGGCTCCGAGCGAGCGGGCCAGCACTCAGGTTCGAGCGGCCGGACGGCGTCGATCTGGCCAGCGGCGCGTTCAGTGGCCCAGATCAGATGCAGCGGCGTGACTCACAGCCGTGGTCGCGGCTCTCGCTCGGCTTGGGACTGGACCCCGACGCCTCGTTCGTCGACTTACTGGCGACGATCGTCGGACTCGGACCGCTCGGTGGGCCGCAAGAGCCGACGTACACGGGCCAGGCAGCGTCTCAGACCGACGCCGACGTACAGGACTTGCAGTTCCCACGCGGTGCCGACGAGACGTGGCCAGCACTGACGCTGGGCGTCGCGGCGGTTTCGACGAGTGCCGGGTCACACTGGATGCCGATTCACGGCTCCGTCGTGAGCGCCGACAAGCTACGGGTTCGCGTCCCCGCGTCGTTGCCGTCGTTGCTGCACGAGGACGAAACGATCTCGATCGCACTCGGCGTCCCCCCGGCTGCGATCACGGCCGCCTACTTGCTCGCCGTCACCGGACAGGTCGACACGCCGGTCCAGTCCTGTGGCGTGGCTGGTGCTGTCCCACTCGTGCCGACCAACGGCGGTCTCGTCCCGAGCGCGACGGAGGTGGTCATCGAGACGACAGTCGCCGATCGTCAGCCCGACTTCCGATCTGACCGCCGCGAAGCATGGGAACACGTCGTCGACAGCACGGCACTGGCGCTCTCGGTCGAACGAGTCGTCGCGACCGACGATCCGATCGTCGCGTTTTCGCCCGTCGGCCGCCCACTGGCGGACGATCTACAACTCACCGGACTGACGACGGCAGCGACGCTCTCCCACCGCGTCAACAATTACTGGGGGATCTCGCCCGTCGAATGGGTGCTGTTGCCGGCCGAGGCCGAACTGGGCGTCTGTTTCGTGGCTAGCGACGTCCTGTACGCCGGGTTCGAGTGGCAACTGGCAAACCTCCTCTTTTCGTTCTCGTCGCTGTTCGATACGATCGTCATCGTCGACGAAGACGTTGCGCCGCACGACTTCGGCCGCGTCCTCGGTGACATCTGGGTGAAAGCCCATCCATCTCGCGACTGGACGTTCAGCGAACCCGACGCACGGGCGGCAAAGCGCCCCAGATACCGTCAGGACGGTGAAACCGGGTCACGCCTGTACGTCAACGCAGCCTGGGACCCCCGCTGGGAGGACACGTACATAGCCCCGCGCGTCACGTTCGAGGAGTCGTTCCCGCGAGCGATCCGTGACGTGGCGCAGGCGATGTGGAACGAGCGAGGAGAGTAACCGTGCGCATCTGCCGGCGTTGAAACCGACGACGACGGCGAAAGCGGCTCCTGATTTGCCAGCCAAATTAGTAACAGATATTAGATATAGCGAAAACGCTACTGTTTACGCAATACTGCAATGGTTTGGCTCCGTCGAGGGTAACCCACCCATATTTATTTTTACTTTTTAAACTTTGTAATTAACCAATACTATTATGTAGGGAACTGGTATCCGGAGTGGTGTATGGTGGCTAGCCACAATCTAGCGGATTACGAAGCGGAGAGGGAGACGTTTTCGTGGGACGAGATTTACGGGGAAGCGGACTGGGACGCACCAGCGGAACTGAACATCGGCCACGAGGTGGTCGATCGGCACGCGACCGCCCGGGGGAAGGTCGCGCTCTATCAGGTCGGGACCGACGGAGAGCTCACGACAATGACGTTCTGGGAACTGGCCGATCGGTCGAACCAGTTCGCCAACGTGCTCGAAGACCTGGGCGTCGAGCAGGGCGACCGCGTGTTCTCGTACATGCCGCGGATTCCGGAGCACTACGTCGCCCTGGTCGGGACGCTCAAGCGTGGCGCCGTCTGGGGGAGCGTCAACGAGCGGTTCGGCCCCGACGGTATCTCCTACCGGCTCGACGACTGTGACGCGAAGGTCGTCGTCACCACGACCGACAACCGCGACACCGTCGAAGACGCGCTGGAGGACGCACCGACGGTCGAGCACGTCATCACCGTCGACCGCGGAAGCGGCGCCCCCGCCGACGACGTCGTCTTCAACACTGCGCTCGACGATGCGAGCAAAAAGTACGAGGTCGCCGAGACCGGCGGCGAGGACGACGCGCTCCTGTACTACACGTCGGGGACGACCGGGCTCGCGAAGGGCGTCCTCCACAAGCAGCGCTGGATCGCCGGCGTCGCTGCGACCCAGAAGTACACCGTCGACCTCCAGCCCGGCGACCTCTACTGGAGCACCGGCGATCTGGGCTGGCTGACGGGCGCGATCAACACGCTGGGTGCCTGGTTCTGGGGTGCCTCGTTGTTCACCTACGAGGGCGAGTTCGACCCCGAGGAGTGGGCAGAGCTGCTCGACGAGTATCCGATCAACGTCCTGTTCTCGGTCCCAACCGCCTACCGGATGCTCAGGGAAAAAGAAGAAGTGCTGGAGCACGTCGACCTCGACCTGCGCCACGCACTCTCGATCGGCGAACCGCTCAGCGCCGGCGTCGTCGAGTGGGGGAAATCGGAACTCGGCGTCACCATCCTCGACACGTACGGCCAGACGGAGACGGGGAACATGATCATCAACAACTACCCGACGATGGAACTCCGCCCGGGGTCGATGGGGAAACCCCTCCCCGGCATCGAAGCCGACATCGTCGACCCCGACACCGGCGAGGTTCTGCCGCCGGGCGAGACCGGCGAGATCGCCGAGCGCGGCGACTACCCGTGTTTCTTCGCCGAGTACTGGAACAAGCCAGCGAAGACCGAGAAGTGCTTCGTCGACGGACCGAGCGGTGAGTGGTACCTCTCGGGTGACCTCGCCCACAAAGACGAGGACGGCTACTTCTGGTTCGAGGGCCGAGCGGACGACGTTATTCTCTCGTCGGGCTACCGGATCGGCCCGTTCGAAGTCGAGAGTTCGCTGGGCGAACACGAGGCCGTCGCCGAGTCGGCCGTCGTGCCCAAGCCACACTCCGAGCGTGGCAACATCGTGAAGGCGTACGTCGTCCCCAGCGACGGGGCGGACCCGTCCGAGGACCTCAAGGAAGACATCAAGAGCCACGTGAAAGAGGAGCTGTCAGCCCACGAGTACCCGCGCGAAATCGAGTTCCGTGACGAACTCCCAAAGACCGTCACTGGCAAGATTCGCCGGACCGAACTCCAGGACGAAGCCGAGGAAGAGGCAGAGCCCGCGTCCTAACGAGCCCCACCGGGACGAGGCTGTGACACGAGGAAACCACCAATCGAGACTATCAATGAATTTCGAATCCACACAGGAGCGTTCGATGATACGGTCGACCGCGGAAGACGTGGCGGCCGAGTTCGGACCCGAGTATTGGCGCGAGAAAGAGGAAAACGAGGAGTTCGCTCAGGGGTTCTGGGACGAACTCGCGGAGGCCGGCTTCCACAGCCTGCTGGTCCCCGAGGAATACGAGGGGGCCGGCATGGGCATGCAGGAGATGGGGCTGGCGATGGAGACGCTCTGTGCCGAGGGTTGCGGCATGGCCGGCACCTGGTACCTGGTGCTGACCGCCGGCATGGCCGCCGTCGGCATCCGCAAGAACGGGACCGAAGCGCAGAAAGAGAAATACCTCCCGGACATCGCCAACGGCGAGCGCAACTTCTCCATCGGCATCACCGAACCGGAGGCGGGGACGAACACGCTGAACGTCGCGACCCGCGCGGAGAAAGAGGGTGACGAGTACGTCCTCAACGGCCAGAAGGCGTGGATCACCTTCTCGGACCGCGCGGACAACATGATCATCGTCACGCGCACGACCCCGCGCGAGGAGGTCGACCGCGGCACCGACGGCATCAGTCTGTTCATCATCGATATGGACGACCCCGGGATCGACGTCGCGCCGATCTCCAAGCACGGCATCAACTACTCGAAGTCCTGCGAGGTCTTCCTCGAGGACGTTCGCGTCCCCGAGGAGAACCTCCTCGGTGAGGAGGACGACGGCTGGTGGGCGCTCGTCGACATGCTGAACCCCGAACGCATCGGCTTCGCCGCCGCCGGAACTGGCATCGGAAAGCTGGCGGCCGACACGGCCATCCAGTACGCCAACGACCGCGAGGTGTTCGACGCACCGATCGGCTCGCACCAGGCCGTCTCGTTCCCCATCACGCAGGCGTACGCGCGGATGGAGACGGCGGCGCTGATGCGCGAGAAGGCGGCCTGGCTCTACGACCAGGGAGAGGACTGTGGCTACGAGACCAACGTCGCGAAGGCGACGGCCGTCAGCGCCGGCATCGAGACGGTCAAGCAGTCGATGCAGGCGTTCGGTGGCTGGGGCTACGCCACGGAGTACGACGTCGAGCGCTGGTGGCGCGAGATCAACCTCACGCGGCTGGCCCCGGTCTCCCAGCAGATGGCGTACAACCACATCAGCCAGGAACTCGGCTTCCCCAAGTCATACTAATGTTCGAGAAGGTACTCGTCGCCAACCGCGGTGAAATCGCGGTCCGCGTGATGGCAGCGTGTGAGGAACTGGGTATCGAGACGGTCGCGGTCTACAGCGACGCCGACCGCAATGCGGGCCACGTCGACTACGCCGACGAGGCATACAACGTCGGCCCGGCACCGGCGAACGACTCGTATCTCGATCAAGCGGAGATCATCGACGTCGCAGAGCGCGCGGGTGCAGACGCGATCCACCCCGGCTACGGCTTCCTCGCGGAGAACGCCGAGTTCGCCCGAAAAGTCGAGGCGACCGACGACGTCACGTGGGTCGGCCCGCCCAGCGACGCGATGGAAACGCTCGGAGAGAAGACGAAGGCCCGGACCGTCATGCAGGGGGCCGGCGTGCCGGTCGTCCCCGGAACGACCGATCCAGTCGACGACCCGGACGAGGTGCGTGGCCTCGGCGAGGAGTTCGGCTACCCCATCGCCATCAAAGCGGAGGGTGGCGGTGGCGGCCGCGGCATGAAGATCGTCCGTAGCGAAGCCGAAGTCGAGGACGCCCTGGAAAGCGCCCAGCGCGAGGGCGAAGCGTACTTCGGCAACGACTCGGTGTACGTCGAGAAGTATCTCGAATCCCCGAAACACATCGAGGTGCAGGTGCTGGCAGACGAACACGGTAACGTCCGCCACCTCGGCGAGCGCGACTGCTCGCTGCAGCGCCGCCACCAGAAAGTCATCGAAGAGGCCCCGAGTCCGGCCCTCGACGCCGACCTCCGCGCGGAGATCGGCGACGCCGCCCGCCAGGGCGTCCGGGAAGCCGGCTACACGAACGCCGGGACCGTCGAATTCCTCGTAGAAGATGGCGAGTTCTACTTCATGGAAGTGAACACCCGGATTCAGGTCGAGCACACCGTCAGCGAGGAGGTGACGGGCATCGACATCGTTCGCTGGCAACTGCGCGTCGCCGCCGGCGAGGA